>Ga0302229_10000299_pt1 | contig 38536 bp, 35 predicted proteins | sample II_Palsa_N1_3_FD_193518 | JGI IMG/M metagenome (GOLD analysis project Ga0302229, IMG submission 193518) | Peat permafrost microbial communities from Stordalen Mire near Abisko, Sweden - II_Palsa_N1_3 | ecosystem: Environmental > Terrestrial > Soil > Palsa > Peat permafrost | place: Sweden... | reverse complement strand
GCCGCCTGCCGGGCCGGCGCCTGCCGGGCCGGCGGCTGGCTGGCCAGCACCGGGCCACTGGCACGCCGGCGACCAGGACGCCCGCAGCTCGAACTCGGTCGTGGTCGGCTCATCCTGCTTCGCGCCGAACCCCTCCGTCACCACCCGGGTGACCGTTCCGCTGGTCTGCTGATAACCGACCGCCCTGGCATCGAGCGCCTCGGTCAGCCAGCTCCAGCCGACCTCGCCGACCATCGGATCGGCCGCGATCTCGGGCTCAAGATCGACGCGGATGTGGGCGATGATCCGGAACGGGCCGCCCCAGCCCCGCTGCCCGGCCGGATCATAGAGCAGCACGAACCGGCCCCAGCCGATGTCGTCGTCCGCACCCTGCACGGTGACGGCGACCGACGCCGCGTAAGGCGCGAGCTTCCTCGGCGCGGGCTCCTGCTCGAAGGTCAGCTCCGGCCGCAGCCCGCGCTGCCGGTCCAGGCCGGCCTCAAGATCATCGACGGCCGCGCGAAACGTCGCGGCGGTGCCGCTGGCCACTTTGCCGCTGGCCACTTTGCCGCCGGCCGCGGTGCCGCCCGTCCCGCCTGCAGACCTCATGGTCTGAGCGTACGGCGCGAGCGCGGGGCCTTCATGCCACCCGGTCGCGGAGACTCGGCAGGCCGGCCGATTCACCGGCATAGGAGACAGCGCCCATCAGCAGCGCGGTGCCGCATGCCGTGCACGACCATTCGGGACAATGGCCGTCCGGGGAATCCTGGCACCCGCCGGCATCCGCGTGGTGCTGCCCAAACGGCCGGTCAGAGCCGCAGTCGGGACAGTGCAAAACCGTCTGGGCCATCTCGGACAGCTGGAACACGCGACCTCCTCGCCGGGCTCTTGCTGATGCTGGCACGCCGGGGACCCCGCTCCGTGGATCTGCGGCGGCGTGTCACCGGACGTTTCCGCGGAAACGGGGAGCCGCCATGGCACCCGCGTCATGTGAGACGATCGGGATGTGACATTGCAGACGGAGGAATCGACGTTTCTGCGCGCTTGCTTCCGGAAGCCAGTGCCCTCCACGCCGGTCTGGTTCATGCGCCAGGCCGGACGGTCCCTGCCCGAGTACCGCGCCGCCCGGGCCGGGACGCCGATGCTCGATGCCTGTGCCCAGCCTGACCTGATCACCGAATTCACGCTGCAGCCGCTGCGCAGGTACGCGGTGGACGCCGCGATCCTGTTCAGTGACATCGTCGTGCCGCTGAAGGCGATCGGGGTCGGCATCGACATTGCCCCGGGGATCGGGCCGGTAGTCGAGAACCCGATCCGCAGTGAGCCGGATCTGGCCCGGCTGCGCAACCTGGAGCCGGGCGATGTCCCCTTCGTGACCGAGGCGGTCACCGCGCTGGTCGCCGAGCTTGGCGACAAGCCGCTGATCGGGTTCGCCGGCGGCCCGTTCACCCTTGCCTCCTACCTGGTCGACGGCGGCCCGTCCAAGAGCTTCGACCGCACGAAGTCGCTGATGTACGGGAACCCGAAACTATGGAACGCCCTGCTTACCAGGCTGACCGACATCACGATCGCCTTCCTGGGACTCCAGGTCGCCGCCGGGGCGCGCGCCGTGCAGCTGTTTGACTCCTGGGCTGGCACGATCAGCCCGGAGGACTACCGCCGGTCCGTCCTGCCGCACAGCAGGCGGATCTTCGAGGCACTTGCCCCCACCGGGGTGCCGAGGATTCACTTCGGCGTCGGCACCAGCGAGCTGCTGGGACTGCTGGGCGAGGCCGGCGCGGACGTGGTCGGGGTGGACTGGCGGATCCCGCTGGACGAGGCGGCCCGCCGGGTCGAGCCGGGCAAGGCGCTGCAGGGCAACCTGGACCCGGCTATCCTGCTCGCCCCGTGGGAGGTTGTCGAGGCACGGGCGCGCGAGGTGATCGAGCGCGGCCGCACCGCCGAGGGGCACATCTTCAACCTCGGTCACGGGGTGCTGCCGGATACCGACCCCGGCGTGCTCGCCCGGCTGACTGACCTGGTGCACGAGGAATCCGTCCGGCTGGCGCGCTAGCCGGCCGTGGTGGCGCTCGACCTGCGCCGCGCCGCGCGCCGCCGTCCGCCGTACGCGATGCCCCCGGCCAGCGCCGCGATCACGGCGAAGGGAAGCAGCGCTCCCGCGGCGGTGAGCAGCCACGACGTCGCCGTCCGCAAGGCGCGCCAGCCGCGGGAAAGACCGGCTGCGAATCCGCGTGACCTCTTTTTGGCCGGAACGGATGGCTTGTGCTTACTCACCAGCCGCAGCGAGACGGTCGCGTAGGTGGTTTCATGGGCCAGCGCGCGCTGCTGTGCCTGCAGCGCTTCGAGCCCGGACTCCTCGGCGTTGATCTGGTCCTGAACCCCCAGCAGCCCGCTGACCGAGCCGGCCCGCCTGAGCAGGGCGCGCAGCTGCGCGATCGCGGCCTGCGCGGACGCCACCCGGCTGCTCACGTCGGCGACCTGCCCGGTGACATCCTGGGCCTGCTGGGACAGCGAGGTCTGGCTGCCGAGCCTGCTGGACAGCTGGCTGAGCGTGGCCCCGTACGCGGCGACCGGGATCTTGAGCTGCAGGCTGACCGAGGCGCGGGCGTGGCGTGGCGGATGGATCGAGGCCTGCTCGCTGGCCACGTACCCGCCGGCGGCAGTGACGATGCTGGTCGCCAGCGCGGCCGCCTTCGCCACGTTCGCCGTCCGCACGGTCAGCCCGGCCGTGTAGATAATGCTCTGGCCGGGCACGACCAGCCTGGTGGTGCTGGCGGACGTCGTCGTGCCAGCGGACGCCGCCTGCGCGGGCCCGCGTATCGCGGCGTTCGGCGCCGGCGCTGCAGCGACGCGTCCTGCCCCGGTGCTCCCGGCGATGTCCGGGAGCGAGGCCGCGCCATGATCGGCAGCGGACGTGCCCGACGAGGAGGCTCCGGTCGAGCAGCCGGCCAGCAGCAGGCTGGCGCCGGACATCGCGGCCGCGATGGTCAGTGCGGTGGCGCGCAGTCCCGCGCGGGAAGCGAAGGCAAGGACGTTAATGTTCATGCTGCTCGGACGCGCGCGCTGGCCGGCCGGTTCCGGGTCAGGCCATAATCGGCCGGATGCGCGCGCACGAGGAGGATCCGATCGCAGTGCCAGCAGCGCCGGGCGCAGATCCCGGCAGTTCCTTCGCGGCCGGAACTGCCCGCTGGCTCGGTGCGCTCGGGCGGCTGCGCGACGTGGTCCGCCAGGAGGTGCTCCGGTCTCAGCTCGCCGGGCTACCGCAGCTGCGCCGGCCGCCCGCGCGGGTACTTGACGTCGGCTGCGGGCAGGGCACTCAGGCGCTGCACCTGGCCAGGGCCGGGCACGCGGTCACCGGCATCGACGCATCAGCCGAGCTCCTGGCCGCCTTCGAGGGCGCGCTGGCGGGCGAGCCAGCGGAGGTCGCCGCCCGGGTCCGGCTTATCCGCGGAGCCGGCGAAAATGCGCCGGATCTAGTAACCGGTGCCTTTGATCTGGTGCTATGTCACGGCGTACTGATGTACCTCGGCGACATCACGCCAATGCTCACCGCGTTGTCGCAGGTGACAGATGCTGATGGTGCCATATCGCTGCTCGTCAGGAACGGGCTCGCCCTGTCGATGCGGGACGGGCTGTGCGGCAACTGGCCAGCGGCGCTTTCCGCTTTCGACAGCAAGGATTACGTCAACCGGCTCGGGCTGCCCGCCCGCGCGCACGCTCCTGCGGACACCGATCAGGTGCTCGGGCCGCTCGGCTGGCAGCGGCAGGAGTGGTTCGGCGTGCGGGTCTTCACTGATCACCGGGACGAGCCCGCGCCGGGACCGGAAGCGCTCGCGGAGCTGCTGGCGGCCGAGCGGGAGGCTGGCAGCCGCGACCCTTACCGGCGCGTGGCGGCCCTCCTGCATCTGGTATATGGCCAGGTGAGAGCCAATGATCGGGGCAATAGATAAGCGAATTCCGACATCAGGTCTATTATTTACATAAAGCACATACTAGCGGCGGTTAATGGTCGTCCCGGCGTAGACTGCGATTCCTCTGATTACCCCGCTAGGTATCTGGCATACCCCGCTAGGTATGGAGATACGGAAACCCCAGGTAACGATGGGCGTGCCCCCTGCTCGCGTCACCGTCCGGGTGGCGTTCCAGTCGCCGCGCCGGCTGCTCAGGGACACTCTTGCGGCCTGCCTCGCCGTCCGGCCGGATATCACCGTGGTCGGCCGGGTGGCAGAGCCGGACGGCATCCTCGAGCTTTGCGAGCTGCGGCGCCCGGATGTGGTGATCCTCGATGCAGGCCTGCGGCTGAGTGAGTTCGCCGTGCGGGTGCGCGCCCTGCTGCGGCGCTTCCCCGGGCTGAACGTGATCGTGATGTACCGGGAGGCGTCGGAGCAGGATCTGGCCGCGGCCTGCCGTGCGGGCGTCGCGTCGCTGCTGCCCGAGTCGCACGGCCTCGCGGCCGTGCTCGCGCTGGTGCAGCAGAGCCGGGGACGGCACGCCCGCCCGGCCGAGGGCGGCCTCACCGACCGGGAACTTGAGATCGTCGTGCTCACCGGCTCCGGTCATAGCGTCCCGGAGATCGCTGACCTGCTCCGGATCAGCCCGCTGACGGTGGAGAACATCAAGCGCAGGGTCTACGCGAAGCTGGACGTGAGCAGCGGCGTGCATGCGGTCGCCAGGGCGGCATCGTTCGGCCTGCTCGACCAGCGGGCCGTCCCGGCCGCCAGCAGGCGGCCGCAGGCCGAGGACGGCACCACCGTGCTGACCGTGGTATCCGGCCGGCCTGGTGCTGCGCTCGATCAGGTAGTGACCGCGCTGATCGCCAGCCGGCTGCCGTTCGTCCTCGTCCGTGTCCCCGGGACGGTCGCTGACACGCACTGGGCACGCTGGCATCGCGGCCCGCTGGTGGCGGCGCTGGTCGATCCGGGACCGCTGGACTGGCCAGTGGTGGCCGAGCTTGGCGTTCCCGCCGTACTCGTGCACAGCAACTCGCTCGATCCGCCGGAACTAGCCGAGGCGCTGGCCAGCGGGGCGAGCGCCCTGGTGGCTGCCGGCCGGGTGGACGCTCATTTCATCTCCGTGCTCCGGATGGTCAGCCAGGGGTACCTGGTGGTCGACTCGATGCCTATGCGGCCGCTGATCGGGGCGGTACGCGCCCGGTGGGACGAACGGGCACCCGGGCGATCTGAGCTGCCCGAGCTGACCTCGCGGGAGAGTGACATCCTGCGGTCCATGGCCCGGGGTGACTCGATCAGGCAGACCGCCAAGGCCCTGGGCATCGCCCCGAAGACCGTCGAGAACGTGCAGACCCGGCTATTCCGCAAACTCGGCGTGCGCAACCGGTCGGGCGCCCTTGCCGTCGCCGACGCGTTCGGCCTGCTGCCTGCCCAGACGCTGGCGCAGGCGCGGGATGCGGCGCAGGCCCGGGTTCCGGCGCGGCCACCGGTTCCGGCGCAGGCCCGGGGTGCGGTACGGGCTCGGGATGCCGCGCAGGCGCAGGCTTGCCCCCCCAAGGTTTTTCCGTCCCCTGAGGGATTTTCGTCCCTTTTCTGGAGTGACTGGCGCTCCTAATGTGGCGCTAGCGGATACATTTTCTCCGTCCTCCGCATCGCCCGACCGCGGCCGGCCTCGGTGCGCCCCCCTTCCCCCAGGAGGCGTCATGGTCCACTCCGCTCATCCGGGCGAGCCCGAGCACGGCGATCCGGGCCGGCCGGAGCCTGCGGCCGGGCGGCAGCAGCGCGGCGCGCTGGCCGTGTCCCGGCGGAAGCTGCTGATTTCCGGCGGCGGGCTCGCCGCGGCCTTCGCCGGGCTGGAGGCGATGCGGCACCTGGCGGTCACGCCGGTCCGCCTCGCTGCCGACCGCGAGGCAATCCGCAGGAGGTTCCCCGGAGCCCCGAACCTGCCCGACGTCCAGTTCGACCTGTCCAGCTTCATCGCCCCGGCCCAGACGGTGAACGGAGTGATGGTGCAGTTCCCGCCGGTCTACACGCTCTTCGCGCCGGCCCGGCTGAGTTCCACGCCGAGCCGGGAGGACGCACGGCAGCTCTCCGACGCGCTCGGCGCTGTGGAGCAGGCCTATGCTTTCGAGCCGCAGGGGGCGTTCACCTTCCTCTCCTATGGCATGCCTTATTTCCGGCGGTTTCCCGGCTCGATGTTCAGCGCGCTGGTGCCGCGGCTGATCTCGGACAACAGCCGGTTCGCCCTGGAGGAGGCGGTGCCCGGGCCTACCGATGTCAGCCAGGACAACCCGGGCATCACCAAGAAAACCTTCAACGTCCCGGTCCGCATCGAGCAGAACGACATGCTCATCACGCTCCGCAGCGACAACGTGGACCACCTCTGGGACGTGATGGCCTTCCTGGCCGGCAGCAACAGGCTGGCCGGGGAAACAGTCCCGTCACCCCGGCTGGGCTGCGGGCTGGCGTTCACCAGCGCGCGGGTGATGTTCGTGCAGCGCGGCCTGCCAAGGAACGTCGCTGACAGCAACAGCCTGATGTACTCCAGCTACATCAACCCGGAGTCCCCGATGTGGATGGGGTTCGCCGACCAGCAGACCAGCGCGAGCGCGGCGGCGCCGAACGTCACCTTCCAGGGCGCGGGCGGGATCAAGCTCACGACCGCCGATTCAGGTGACTACTTCGACAACGGCTCGCTGCAGCACCTTTCGCACGTGATCCTGGACATGGCGCAGTTCTACGACATGGACACGCGCGGGAGGCCAGGAGACGACGGGACGTTCCTCGAGCGCTGCCAGTACATGTTCCGGTCCACGCCGCCGCCTTCGCGCGGGCACACCGACCAGTTCACCAACGGCGGCGGGCCGTCCTTCCTGGAAAACGACTTCCAGGGCACCGACGACGCGCGCAAGAGCGCCGAGGGCATCGGCACGCCGATCGACCCGGATACCGGCAAGCCCGCGCACCGGATGGGGCACCTGTCCACGTTGCAGCGGTCCTCCCGCACTGCGGCAGGCAAACCGATGCACGTGCGGATGGACGGCCCGGGCTTCGACCACATGGACGTTCCCGATGGCAGCAAGCAGCCGAAGCTCGAATTCACTGTCTTCGTGCCGACAGCCGACTTCTTCGCCACGATGCGGACGAACCAGGCATCGCTCGACCTGCAGAAGCAGTTCCATGTCGAGCCGTCAGACAACGGCCTGGAACGCTTTCTCACCGCGACCCGGCGGCAGAACTTCCTCATCCCGCCCCGCCGCCACCGGGCCTTCCCCTTCGCGGAAATCGGCGGCCGCTACGACTGAGACCATGCGCGCGGCGGGCACGGTGCAGGCAGGCAGTGCCCGCCGGCGTGGTCGCTGCGGCTGCGGCGGGCCCATGAGCTGCGGCCGCAGCCGCGGCGATCACGGCACAGGCCTTGCCGGCCGCTCGCCGCAGGTGCCTCACGCCGGATTCACCACGGTGATCGCGGGCTGGCAGACTGGCCGCATGCCCGCACGTACTGAGCTGCCCCACGTCGCCATCGTGGGCGGCGGGATCGCCGGGCTGGCTGCCGCATTCTTCCTCCGTGACGCGGGCGTAGCGGTGACCGTGCTGGAGGGATCGCCGCGGCTCGGCGGCAAGCTCGCGGTCTCCGAGGTAGCCGGGATCGCGGTCGACGCGGGCGCCGAGGCACTACTCGCCCGGCGTCCGGAGGGCACGGATCTCGTCGGCGCGGTCGGCCTGGCCGGCCAGCTCGCGCAGCCTGGTACGACAACGGCCGGCATCTGGACCAGGGAGCGGCTACGGCCGCTGCCACGGCGGCAGCTCATGGGTGTGCCGGCCGACCTGGACGCGCTGGCCAGCTCGGGTATCCTCTCCGCTTCCGGGCTGGCCAGCGCCTGGGCGGATGCCCGGCTGCCGGCGACCGCGCGGGACGGCGACGTGTCCGTCGCCAGCTACGTCGGGGCGCGGTTCGGCCAGGAACTCGTGGACCGGCTAGTCGATCCGCTGCTCGGCGGCGTCTACGCAGGCCGGTCGGAGCAGCTGTCGTTCGAGGCGACGCTTCCCGGGCTTGCCGCGGCATCGCGGCGGCATGCCTCGCTGGCCGCCGCCGCCCGGTCCGTGCTCGGCGCCTCCGTGCCCGGCGCCTCCGTGCCCCGGCCGGTGTTCACCACCCTGACCGGCGGCCTGGCCACCCTGGTCCCTGCCGTCGCAGCCGCGTCCGGCGCGGCCGTGCGGACCAGCGCGATGGTGCGCGGGCTGGCCCGCACGCCCGGCGGCTGGCGGCTCACCGTCGGCTCCGCGCACGCGCCGGTGCAGCTCGACGCCGATGCCGTAGTGCTTGCGCTGCCGCCCGGGCCGGCCAGCCGGCTGCTGGCCGGGGTGCCGGGCGCGGCCGCCGCCGCGGCCGGGCTCGGCGAGATCATCAGTGCGAGCATGGCGATCATTACGCTGGCCTACCCCGACGCCGCGTTCCCTGAGCCGCCGCAGGGCAGCGGGTACCTGGTGCCCGCAGTGGACGGCCACGCCGTCAAGGCGGTCACGTTCAGCACCGTCAAGTGGCCGCACCTGCGGGCCGCCGGCCGGTCCGTGCACCTCGTGCGGTGCTCCGTTGGCCGGCTGGGCGAGGAGGCGCTGCTGCAGCGCGACGACGGCGAGCTAGCGGCGCTGGCTGCTGCTGACCTGGCAGCGGCCACCGGAGTGCGCGGCGCCCCGGCCGACACCAGGGTTAGCCGCTGGGGCGGCGGCCTGCCGCAGTACACGGTCGGCCACGTCGGCCGGGTAGCGCGGATCAGGGCCTCGGTCGCTGCGCAGCCCGGCCTGGCCGTCTGCGGCGCGTGCTACGACGGGATCGGCATTCCCGCCTGTATCGCATCGGCGCGGGCCGCCGCGAACCAGGTGCTCGCCGCCCTTACCGCGCGCGGTCCGGCTGGCCGCGGCGCGACCGCTCCCGGCCGGGGAGGACAATGACGGCATGGCAGGCATGCAGAGCGGGCAGCACCCCGGGACTGAGCAGACCGGGCCTGAGCAGACCGGGACCGAGCAGACCGGGACTGGGCAGACCGGGACCGGGCAGACCGGGGATTTCCGGCAGCGGCTGAAGGCACGGGAGCTGAACGACCTGATTCGCTACACGATGTGGTCGGTGTTCCGGGTGTCTGACGCCAAGGAGCTGGCCGGCGGCAGCGCTGCGGAGGCGCAGATCAGGGACGCGATCGCCGTCGAGGTCGACGACCTGCTGGGCCAGGCCGAGGGCAAGGGCATCGTCACCCGCGGCTGCTACGACGTGCAGGGCATGCGCGCCGACGCCGACTACATGTTCTGGTGGGTGGCGCCGTCGTCCGACGACCTGCAGGAGATCTACTCCCGGTTCCGCGCGACCCGGCTGGGCCGGGCAAGCGAGCCGGTCTGGTCGGCGATGGCACTGCACCGGCCGGCCGAGTTCAACAAGAGCCACATTCCCGCGTTCCTGGCCGGCGAGGAACCCGGGGCGTACGTGTCCGTTTACCCCTTCGTCCGGTCGTATGACTGGTACCTGCTCGAGGACGAGGAGCGCCGGGCGATGCTCGCCGAGCACGGGATGATGGCCCGCGAGTACCCGGACGTCCGCGCCAACACGGTCTCGTGCTTCTCGCTGAACGACTACGAGTGGATGCTCGCCTTCGAGGCCGACGAGCTGCACAGGATCGTCGACCTGATGCGGCACCTGCGGGGCGCGCAGGCGAGGCGGCACACCCGCGTGGAGATACCGTTCTACACCGGCAGGCGCAAGCCAGTCCGCGAGCTAGTCGCCGCGCTCCCGTGAGGGTGCTGTTCGGCGGGGCACGCTACACCGCGGAGCTGGCCTGGACCGATCTCGCGGCCGCGCTGCCCGGCTGGGAGATCACTACCTGCCCGCCGGACCAGGTCATCGAGCACCTGGACGGGGTCGACGTGATCTGCCCGGTCGGGGCGCGGATCGAAGGCGCCGTGCTCGCTGCGGGCACCTTCGGGCTGGTGCATCAGTTCGGGGTCGGCCTGGAGAAGGTCGACGCTGCCCGGGCAACCGAGCTTGGCGTACTGGTAGCGCGGGTGCCCGGCGACGCAGGCGGGAACGCCGACAGCGTCGCGGAGATCGCCGTGCTGCATCTGCTTGCGCTGTCCAGGCGGCTGGCGGCGGCGCAGGCCGCGCTGGCGGAAGGCCGCTGGGAGGCCCGGCCGACCGGTACCTCGCTGCACGGCGCGACGGTCGTCATCGTGGGTCTGGGCACCATCGGGCTCGCGGTCGCGGGCCGGCTTGCCCCGTTCGGCACCCGGCTGCTCGGGGTCCGTGCCCGTCCGGGTCTCGGCGGCCCGGCCGAGGTCGAGCTGGTGACCGGCCCGGATGAGCTGCCCGGGCTGCTCGCCATGGCCGACGCCGTGATCTGCTGCGCGATGTTCACGGGCAGTAACGCGGGAATGTTCGGCACTGCCGAGTTCAGCGCGATGAAGCCGGGGGCGCTGTTCATTAACGTCGCCCGCGGCGGGCTCGTCGACGAGGACGCGCTGCTCGCCGCGCTGGAGTCCGGCCGGCTCGGCGGGGCCGGCCTTGACGTGCACTCCCGTGAGCCGGCCGACCCGTCGTCGGCGCTGCTCCGGCATCCGCTGGTGCTCGCCACCCCGCACGTGGGAGGGCTTACCGGGCAGATGTTCCGGCGAACCGGGCAGGTTTTCGCCGCCAACGTTCAGCGCTGGGCGCGGGGCGAGCCGCTCCTGTGGGCGGTGAACTCGCCGGCCTTCCGCCGCGGGCCGATTGACCTGCGCTGAGGAAGCGGCGGGACGGCCTCGTTCAAGCCCTTCATGTTCTTGCGGGCACTGACCATCCTCGCCAGGCAGCCGAGACAGCGACGGCACTCAGCCGGTGCGTTCCACCACGAACTCGCAGAGCGCCTCGAACGCGGCCCTGGCCGGGATATCGGGCAGCGCGAGGATCTCGTCCCTGGCCGTGCCGGCCCACCGCCGCGCGTCGGCGCGGGCCATCTCCATCGCCGGATGCGCGCGGAGCAGCCCGAGAGCCTCGGCATGCAGGGCCGGCTCGGCCAGCTCGCCAGCGCGGAGCAGTTCCACCAGCCGGGCATCTGACGGACTCGACGAGCGCAGCGCATGCAGCATCGGCAGGGTGGGAACGCCTTCGCGCAGATCGGTGCCCGGGGTCTTGCCCGACTGAGCGGTCTCGCTGGCAACATCGAGGAGGTCATCGGAGAGCTGGTAGGCCACTCCCCACGCCCCGCATGCCCGCCTGATCCGGTCCGTCACCCCGGCGGGCGCGCCGGAGAGCAGCCCGCCGAACTGGCCTGCTGCCGCGTACAGAGACGCGGTCTTGTCCGTCACCACGCCGAAGTAGTGCGCGAACGGATCCTCGCCGGGCTGCGCCCCTACTGTCTCCGCGCGCTGCCCGTTGACCAGGCGGCCGAAGGTCTGCGCCTGGATCCTGATCGCCTCCGCGCCGAGGCCGGCCAGGATCTCCGACGCCCGGGCAAAGAGAAAATCCCCGGTCAGGACTGCCACCGCATTGCCCCACCGCGCATTCGCGCTGGGCACGCCGCGCCGGACTGCCGCGCCATCCATCACGTCGTCGTGGTAAAGCGTCGCGAGATGCGTCAGCTCGATCGCTACGGCCGACGGGACCACGCGCTCATCCCGCGGGCTGCCGAACTGCGCAGCCAGCAGCACCAGGGCGGGCCGCAGGCGCTTTCCGCCGGCGTCGATCAGGTGGCGCGAGGCCTCGGCGAGTACCTCGTTCGGCGTGCTCGCGGCTTCCCGCAGCCCGTCCTCCACCAGCGCCAGGCCGTCCGCCACGTCGCCCGCGAGCGCGGCGTCGGAAAGCTCCACGGGTACGACGGGGACCACTCAGCCTCCCTCCCAGTCCTGCGGGATCGCGTCGCTACCCCTCACCATAAGCGCAGCTCTCAGCCACGCCCAGTTGCGCCGCTAGCTCGCCGAACCCGGCTGCGAGAACCGCCGGGTCCGCCGCGGAAAACTGCCCGACAACCGACAGCCTGGCATCCATCTCCGCCAGCAGCTTCTCCCGGCCAGCCAGGAACACCGGCCGCAGGGAGCTAGCGGTCTTTGCGGAAGAACTCGCGCAGCTCCGGCAGCGGCCAGGTGTTGATGACGTCACCGGGGGTGAGCCAGCCGCGCTGCGCCTGGCCGACGCCGTACCGCAGGTTGGCCAGATGGGCGGTGGAGTGCGCGTCGCTGTCGATGGCGAATTTCACCCCTGCGTCGTTCGCGGCCCTGATGTGATCCGCGGGCAGGTCGAGCCGGTCGGGATGGGCGTTCACCTCCAGTGCCGTGCCGGTCCGCGCGCAGGCCCGGAACAGCTCGGCGAAGTCGACGTCCACCGGCGGGCGGCGGCCGATCTTGCGCGCGGTGGGGTGGCCGATGACGTGCACGTACGGGTTCTCGCAGGCCGTAATGAACCGGCGGGTCATCTCCTGCCTGGGCTGATCGAAGTGCGAGTGCACCGAGGCCACGCAGAGGTCGAAGCCGGCCAGGAACTCCGGCGGCCAGTCCACCGTGCCATCCGGGCCGATGTTGAGCTCGGTCCCGTGCAGCAGCTCCAACGGCTGGCCGTTCGCCGTCGCGGTCGATGCCAGCCGGGCGGATAGGTCGCGTACCTCCTCACGCTGCGCGAGCATCTTCTCCGTGGTCATCCGCTGCATGAAAAGGTTCGGTGCGTGGTCGGTGACCGCGTAGTAGGAGTAGCCCCGGCTGGCCGCGGCCGCGACCATGTCCTCGAGCGAGGCGACGCCGTCGGTCAGGCTGGTGTGGGTATGCAGGTCACCGCGGATCTGCTCCTCGGTCACCAGGTCCGGGAGCTCGCCGCGCAGCGCCGCCCTGACCTCGCCCGCGTCCTCGCGCAGCGTCGGCGGTATCCAGTCCATGCCGAGCCGCCGGTAGACCTCCTCCTCGGTGCGCGACACGATCAGCTCACCGGACTCGGTGTCGAACAGGCCATACTCCGACAGCCGCAGCTTCTTCCTGACCGCGATCTCGCGGACGGCGACGTTGTGCTCCTTGGAGCCGGTGAAGTACTGCAGGGCAGCGCCCCAGCAGTCGGGTTGCACCACGCGCAGGTCCACCTGCAGGCCGGCCGCGGTACGGATCGAGGTCTTGGCGGGGCCGGCCGCGATGACCTCAGCGGCCTCGGGCAGCCCGGCGAAGGCCGCCATCAGCGGCGCGCTGTCCGTTGCCGCGGCAAGGATGTCGATGTCGCCGATGGTCTCGCGCATCCGGCGCAGCGAGCCCGCCCAGGTGCAGCGGAGGCAGCCGGGGATGGCACTGACAGCCGCGACCATGGCCGTAGCGGCGTTCGTGGCGACGTTGAGCAGCACCCGCCCGCTGCCGCGCTGCAGCAGCTCGATGCCGCGCAGCAGCTTCTCCTCGCTCTTGGCGCCGAAGCCCTTCAGGTCCTGCAGCCGGCCGGCCTTGATCGCGTCGGCGAGCTCGCCGACGGAGCTGATGCCTAGTTCCTGGTAGAGCTGCAGGGCGCGCTTCGGGCCGAGGGCGGGGATCCTGGTCAGCTGGAGCACGCCTGGCGGGACCTGGGCGCGCAGTTCCTCGATGGCCCTGATCGTGCCGGTCCGCTGGTACTCCCCGATCTTGTTCGCGATCGAGGTGCCGACGCCGGGTATCTGCCGGAGCCCGGCGGCGTCCAGCAGAGCCATGTCGCCGGAGTAGCCGGCCACGCTGCGCGCGGCCTTCTCGTAGTTGCGAGCCCGGAACGCGTCGCCGCCGGTGATATGAAGCAGGTCGGCGTACTCGCTGAACTGCGCGGCGACCTCATCGTTGAACCGGCTCACCGGACCATTCTGCCCGGCTCCCTGGCGATGGCAACGGCCGGAGCACCGGACGATGGCGTCATAGGTGCAGGCGGCACTTGACATGCGCCTCGGGCAACTCTGACGATGCATGGGCATGCCGGATTTCCGGCCGCACGGACTAGACCGGCCGCGATTAACCGGCCGCACCCAGGAGCTGGCCATGACCACGGTTGACGGACTCATCACCGGCAGTGAACCGGGCGCCGCGGCGGCGCACATCGCCTCCGGCTCCGTCCTCTTCGACTGAGCGGGCGGCGCGATCGTGGAACGGCCGCTGGAGACATATCAGAACGAGATTTACCTGGCCGGGCTCGGCGGCGTGACACCCGGCCTGCCGACGGACCTGAACGAGCTTGAACGGGCCTCGGATGGCCGTCTTTCCCCGGAGGCTCATGCCTACATCGCCGGTAGCGCCGGCTCGGGTGATACGGCCAGGGAGAACCGGGAGGCCTTCCGGCGCTGGCGGATCGTGCCGCGGATGCTCACCGACGTCGCCATCCCGTCGTATGCGAGCACCGTGCTGGGCGCCGAGCTTGCGGTGCCGTTCCTGCTCGCGCCGGTCGGGGTACTCGGCATCGCGCACCCGGGTGGCGAGGCCGCCGTGGCCAGGGCGGCGGCATCCCACGGCGTGCCCATGGTCCTGAGTACCGCATCATCCACCGCGATGGAGGAGGTCGCCGAGGCCAGCGGCGATGGCCAGCGCTGGTACCAGCTGTACTGGCCGCAGGACAGGGCCGTCGCGGCCAGCTTCCTCGCCCGGGCGAAGGCCGCGGGCTTCACCGCGCTGGTGATCACGCTGGATACCCGGATACTCGCCTGGCGCCCGCGTGATCTCGACCAGGCGTACCTGCCGTTCCTGCGCGGCATCGGGATACAGAACTACCTGAGCGACCCGGCGTTCCAGGCGAGCCTGGCGGACTCGGCCGACCCGGCCGCGGCGATCCTGCAGTTCACGCAGATCTTCGGCGACCTCTCGCTGACCTGGGATGACCTGTCGTTCGCGCGGGATCACTGGGATGGCCCGATAGTGCTCAAGGGCATCTTGTCTGTCGCCGACGCCGAGCGCGCGGCCGGGGCCGGGATGGACGGGATCATCGTGTCCAACCACGGCGGCCGCCAGGTCGACGGCGCCATCGCGGCGCTCGACGCATTGCCGGCCATCGCCGCCGCCGTCGGCAGCCGGATCACGGTCCTGTTCGACAGCGGCATCCGCGGCGGCGCGGACATGCTCAAGGCCCTGGCGCTCGGCGCCAGGGCGGTGCTGATCGGGCGGCCCTACGCGTACGGGCTCGGCCTGGGCGGCGAGGACGGCGTCCGGCACGTGCTGCGGTCCCTGCGCCACGACTTCGAGCTCGCCATGCGGCTGTCCGGATACGCGAGCCTGGACGAACTGTGCCCGCAGTCGCTGGTCCGGCCGGGTCCGGCATCCTGAGCCGCCGTCCTCCGATGGCCGGCCGGGAGTAAAAGTAAATGCATCTAAAGTTCGCGAAAACCGCGGCAAGGGCCATGGCAGTCAGCGCGCTGACAGTAGCCTCGGGCCTGGGCTTCGCCCAGGCGGCACTGGCCGATCCAGCGTCCAACGGCATTAACGTGCCCTGCAGCGCCGACGCGCTGTACAACTACATCAACGACAACACAGGCGGCGAGACGCTGAGCCTGGCGCAATTCTGCACCTACAAGCTGCCCGGAGCGCTGCCCGACATCACCGAGGACGTCACGATCAACGGCAACCAGAGCACCATCGAGCGCAGCTACGCTCCGGACACCCCGGACTTCAGCATCCTCACGGTGAGCGCAGACGTCGACCTGGTCCTCAACCGAGTGAACTTCCGCAACGGCAGCGCCACGGAGACGGACTCAAGCGAGGGGGGCGCCATCGACAACACTGACGGTACCGTTACGGTGAACGGCGGTACCTTCACCGGCAACACCGCCACTTACGAGGGCGGCGCGATTTACAATGATGCTGACCTTACGGTGCAGGGCGCCAGCTTTACCGGCAACAGCACCGCAGAATGGCCGGCGCTCTCGCTAACGAGGGTGACGCGGCGGTGACTGGCAGCACTTTCACCAAGAACAGCAGCGGCGAATACGGCGGCGCCATTTATGCCTACGATGACGACGAGTCCTTCGCCGTGACTGGGAGTGGCTTCTACCAGAACACGGCCTCCGAAGACGGCGGCGGTATCGACAACGAAGATTACTACACGACGTTTACCGGGGGCGCTTTCACCGGCAATACCGCCGAATACGGCGGCGGCATCTACAACTACGATGACCTGACGGTGACTGGCGCCACCTTCCGCCAGAACACCTCCTATGAGGGCGGCGGCATCTACAACGAATGGTACCTGACGTTGGATGGCGCCACCATCCGCCAGAACCAGGACGAATGGGGCGGCGGCATCTACAACGACGATGAGACGGTCGCTGTCACGGACGGCGTGATCGACGGCAACACGGCCACCAGCGGCGGCGGCGGCATCTACAACTACGACGACGGCACGGTCACGCTGACCACCACCTCCGTGGTCAGCAACCATCCCGACAACTGCGAGCCGGTCAACACGATCTCTGGCTGCGCTGACTGAATCCTGGCCGCGGGCCGGGCTGCCCGGATAATGTTACTTGAAAGGCATTCCTGGCGAATTATCTGCGCCCCGACCTCATTCGCATTCTAGTCACCGCGTGATATCGTCCGGCCCAGGCCACTGATGCGGCCAAGGTGCGCTGCCGCGTTGCCCGACTGGGATAGAACTGCTTTGGCGTCATTCTCATCAGGAGCCGCCGGCTGCTCGCCTGCGCATTTCAGGAATCGCCTGCACGATGCCGTGCGGAGCCGGTCACTGGGGATTAAATCCTACTACAGGGGGAGCGGAAGTAGATGCATCTAAAGTTCGCGAAAACCGCGGTAAGGACCGCGGCAGTCGCCGCGCTGACGATAGCCTCGGGCCTGGGCTTCGCCCAGGCGGCAATAGCCAAGCCTTTGCCCGGCGGCATTAACGTGCCCTGCAGCGCTGCCGCGCTGGCCAGCGACATCAGCGGCAACACGGGCGGCGACACGCTGAGCCTGGCGAAGTTCTGCGTCTACCAGCTGCCCGCGGCGCTGCCGGACATCACCGAGGACCTCACCATCGACGGCAACCAGGGCGCGATCGAGCGCAGCTACGCCACGGACACCCCGGACTTCACCATTCTCAGAGTGACCGACGACGTCGACCTCGTCCTCAACCAGGTGAACCTCCGCAACGGCGCCGCCGGAGACAATGACGGCTCGGTGCGGAAGGCTGTCGCCGCACTGAAGGTCGGCTTGCCGCGGAAGGGCGGCGCCGTAAAGAGGGGCGGCCCCGGACGGAAGGCCGAATCCGTCATACGGGCCGGCGCCGGACGAAAGGCCGGCTTCCCGAATGCGGACGGTAGCTCCTACGGTGGTGCTATCGACAACGAGGACGGCGACGTCACTGTGAACGGCGGCACCCTCAGCGGCAACTTCGCCGATGATGAGGGCGGCGCGATTTACAACGATGCCTCGCTTACGGTTAACGGTGCCAGCTTCACCGGCAACGGCTCCGACTATGGCGGCGCTATCGCCAACGAGGATGACGCGGCGGTGACCAGCGCCACCTTCACCGGAAACGAGGCCCAGTACGGCGGCGCCATCGCCAATGATGACTACGCGACGGTGGACAGGTCCGACTACACGAAGAACGCCGCCGAGTACGGCGGCGGCCTCTACAACGACGAAGACTCTTACCTGGCGGTAACCGGGAGCGGCTTCTACCAGAACGAGGCCGCGGCCGGCGGCGGCATCGACAACGCTGGCTGCGATTGCGACTGCGACGACAGCGACCTGCTGGTGACCGGCGGCGCCTTCACCGGCAACGCCGCCGAGTATGTCGGCGGCGGCATCTACAACAACGATGACGCGACGGTGAGCGATGTCACCTTCCGCCTGAACACGGCCCCGTGGGGCGGCGGCATCTACATCGATGATGAAACCGGGGACACCACCTTCGCCTTGACTGGCGGTACCTTCACCGGCAACACGGCCCCGCTTGCCGGCGGCGCCATCTTCAATAACAACGACTCGTCGGTGGACGGCGCCACCTTCCTCCTGAACACGGCCGAATGGGGCGGCGCCATCTATAACTGGCACGATAACACGCTTACTTTCACGGACAGCCAGATCACCCGCAATACGGCAACTGGCGGAGGCGGCGGCATCTACAACCAAGACGACGGTACCGTCACGCTGACCACCACCTCCGTGGTCAGCAACAATCCCGACAACTGCGAGCCCCTGAACACGATCTCTGACTGCACTGACTGAATCCGGGCCAGCCGGCCGGCCACGGCGGATGCGGCTGGCAGGGTAGCGAGACGCAACGGAACCCCGCGGGCGGCGCCGACGAAGATCTGCGCTTCCCCGGGGTTCCGCTGCGTTCGGGTCATATTGCCTGGCTAACAGCGCGATTTAGATAAATGCGACTCACGTTATTTCCAAGGACATTACCGGGTAAATTGGTTCCAGGCTCTGGCCACATTATTATTCCGATCACGGCGAGATAATGTGCAGCTCGTATTGATACGGCCAGGGGTATGCTGTCGCCTTGTCAGATCGAGATACGGCCGCATTGCGCCGGTTCGATCAGGAGCCGTCGGCTGGCCGCCTGCGCGTTTGAGGAATCGTTAGAACGGCGCTGCGCGGAGCCGGGCATGGGCTGAGTTCATATAGGGAGTGGAAGTAAATGCATCTAAAGTTCGCGAAAACCGCGGCAAGGACCGTGGCTGTCGGCGCGCTGGCTGTCGGCGCAGGCGTGGGCGCTGCCCAGACGGCCCTGGCCGCCCCGGTGTCCGGTGCCGTTGACGTGTCGTGCAGCGCCGCCGCGCTGGCCAGCGACATCAGCGGCAACACGGGCGGCGAGACGCTGAGCCTGGCGAAATTCTGCGTCTACCAGCTGCCCGCAGCACTGCCCCACATCACCGAGGACCTCACCATCGACGGGGGCACCATCGAGCGGAGTTACGCCACCGGTACCCCGGACTTCAGCCTCCTCAAGGTAAAGGCGGACGCGAGCCTCGTCCTCAACGATGTGAACCTCCGCAACGGCGGAGGCGCAGACACAGAATATGGCGGAGCTATCGACAACGAGGACGGCTCCGTTACTGTGAACGGCGGCACTCTCAGCGACAACGTCTCGTATTACGAGGGCGGCGCCATTTCCAACGAGGCTAGCCTGACGGTGAACGGTGCCAGCCTCACCGGCGGCAGCTCCGAATATGGCGGCGCCATCTACAACGAGGACGATGGCAGCGTGACGGTGACCGGCAGCGCCTTCAGCGGGAACAGCGCCACCGACCGCGGCGGCGCGATCTACAACGACAGCGACATGACGGTGGCTCATTCCAGCTTCACGGGGAACGCCGCCGGCGACCAAGGCGGCGGCGGCGTCTTCAATGGCGAAGACGCTGACTTGACAGTGACCGGGAGTGGCTTCGACCAGAACCAGGCGGCAAATGGCGGCGGAATCGCCAGCGAAGGTGACCTGACGCTGACCGGTGGCGGTTTCATCGGCAACGCCGCCGAAGATGGCGGCGGCGGCGGCATCACCAATAGTGGCCAGGCGACGGTGAACGGCGCCACCTTCCGGCAGAACACGGCCTCATTGAACGGCGGCGGCATCGCCAATAAGCTTAACCTGACAGTGGACGGCGGTACCTTCACCAGCGACACGGCCGCATCTGACGGCGGCGGCCTCTACAACGACGGTGTCGCGGCGGTGGCCGGTGCCACTTTCCGCCAGAGCCATGCGGAATACGGCGGCGGCATCTACAGCGACTATCAGGCGGCAGTCACTGACAGCCTGATCGTCGGCAATACGGCAACCAGCGGCGGCGGCGGCATCTACAGCGACGACGACGGCACCGTGACGCTGACGAACTCGTCCGTCATGGGCAACCATCCCGACAACTGCGAGCCGCTGAACTCGATCTCTGGCTGCACCGACTGAGTCCTCGCCGGCCGGCCGGCGGATGACGTGGGGCCGGAGTGCGCCGAAGTATGATTCGGGTGCACCCGGCAGCCGGCATCATAAGGGCTGCTCCGCGCGTGCCGGGAGGAGACCATGTTGTGCTGCAGCCTGCGTTAGTTGAGCCGCTGCGCCGGTGGGACCCGGAGCAGGTCGGCGGCTACGTCCTCATTGGCCGGCTGGGCGCCGGCGCGATGGGCAGGGTCTATCTCGGCAGGTCAGCCGCAGGGCGCCTCGTCGCGATCAAGACAATCAAGGTCGAGCTTGCCGAGGAGCCCGATTTCCGCAACCGCTTCGCCCAGGAGGTGGCCGCGGCCAGGCGGGTCAGCGGGGCCTTCACCGCAGCGGTCGTTGCCGCCGACTGAGGCCGACGTGCCCTGGCTGGCGACCGCCTACGTGCCCGCACCGTCGCTGAGCACCCTGGTGCGCGCCTGCGGCCCGCTGCCCGTGCCGGCGGTCCGCTGGCTGGCGGCCGGCTGTGCCGAGGCGCTGGAGTCGATCCACAACGCCGGGCTGGTGCACAGGGACCTGAAGCCATCCAACGTCCTGGTCTCGCTGGACGGGCCGCGGGTGATCGACTTCGGCGTGGCCAGGGCAGCAGAGCGGATCCAGCTCACGGTCACCCGCGGCGCCGTGGGCACCCCGGCATATATGGCGCCTGAGCAGGCGCGGGACACCCGGCAGGCCACGATGGCCAGCGACGTCTACTCCCTCGGCGCCGCGATGCTGTTCGCCGCCACCGGCCACGGCCCTTACCAGGGCGAGACAGTCATGGACGTGCTGGTCCGGCTCGCGACTGAGGCACCGGATCTGACCGGGCTGCCCGGTAGCCTGGCCGAGATCGTGCTGGCATGCCTGGAGCGCGATCCCCGCGGTCGGCCCAGTTCGGCGGCGGTCCTCGCCGATATGGCGCCGTTCATCAGCCTCGGCGCGGACGGCAGTGACGCCAGCGCCGCTTCGCTGCCCGGTACCGCGGTGGGCCTGATAGCGGGGTACGGCCGGGACCCGGGTATGGCGCCCGAAGCGAGCGCGGAGACCGGCGCGGACGCGACGTTCGGATCGCAGCCAGCGTTAGGCGCGCCAGGGCCGCCCCCGGTCCGCCGCAGGGCGCTGCAGGGACTGGCCGGATCGCGCCTTGGGCACCAGCGCGAGGCAGGCGCCGTCGGCATGACCAGGCCAGCGAAGCCGCGCTGGCGCCGGCCGCTGCTTATCTTCGCGTCGGCCGTGGCGGCGGCGGCCGTCCTGATGACATCGGGCGCGGTCATCGGCACCTCCATCGCCGGAAGCAGCCCGCTGCCGCCGCCCCTGCCGCTGCCGCCGCCGTCGTCCGCCGCGCTCTCGGCATTGCCCCGCGGCCGGCCGGGGATCATCATGAACCAGACGGCAGGTGACAGCCGGACGGTGTTCGTGGTGATCGGCCGGGGATGGAAGCCGGGCAGCATCGTGACGGTGGCGCTGGCCGGAGTGCGCGCCTCGCCCGAGCACCCTGTCGTGGACAGCGCGGGCACCTTCAATTACGCCATCAACCAGAATCACGAGTTCTTCCGCGGCGGGCTCCCGCCGCGAAGCTACCGCGTGCTGGCCATGGCCTCCGGCGGCGCGATGGCAACGGCCAGCTTCACCGTGAACCGCGGCTAGCCGCAGCCCTTCACGTCACCTGCGTCCACCAGAGATCCTCCTGCCGGGAGCACCAGGCCGGGTCGCTGAGCAGGGCGAGGTCACCGGCGGCGATGGTCCCGTTCTCGATCAGCACTCCGACCGCGACCTCGTCGGACAGCCGGATGCCGGGACGTACCAGGCCACGGTCGATGATCTTGCGGCGCAGCACCTTGAGATGCTCTCCCACCCGCGCGGACAGCCGGTCGCGGAAGGCCGGGTCACTGTCGAAGCGCTCGATCTCGTGGTGGGCGTCGGTAGCCTCGAGCGCGGCGCGGGCGATCTCGGGCGTCCGCGGCAGCGGCGTGCTGCGCGCCGGATCGATCAGCCAGGGCTGGCACCACATCAGGGCCACCAGGAAAAGCTTGGTGTTCGGGTCAAGGTAGAGCGGTAGCAGGGTCTGATCGCCGTCCGCCCGCAGGCGCGGGCCGTCCCCGTCAGCGCCGCTCAGCGCGACAGTGCCGGAGACGACGACCAGGCGCACTGACTGGCCTTCGTCGAGCATCGCGCGGGATCCGATCAGCGCAGTTCCCTGGCGCACGAACCACCCCGCCGACGGCTCGCCATCCTCGTCCATCCGCGGCAGCCGGATCCGGTATCCGTCACCCTCGGCGTACAGCGCATGCGTATAACTGATGTTGGCCACCCAGGCGCCCCCGGCCACTGCGCTGATGACGCCGGCCCGCCTGGACAGCCCGCGCCCTGCCGGGATCACCAGGTCCGCGTCGGCTCCCCGGCCGAACACCAGCCGGGTGCCCTCGGGAATCCGGATCACGCGCCCGCCCGGCGTGGTGACATGCGCTGTCGCCGGGATCGAATCGAGCACCATCACCGTCCTGCCGTGCCGCCCTTGCCGTCCGGCCGTGTCACCGTCCCGGCCGTCTTTTGCGGGCCGGCGGGCCATGCGCATGCGGTAGCGCGGAGTCTAGGGCCGCAGCTGCCGTTCGCGCATCCCCGAGTTCGGGGATGGCCCGGCTGGCCGGTTCGCGGTTGGCTTTGGCTAGCCGGGGCGAGGCGGTGCCGCGTGGGGGGAAGGCGCCCGCGCAGGTGGCCGTTCGTGTCATCGCTCGCCTGCGACGGCACGGACCAGTGAGTCCGCGCTACGGGATAGCTTCCCGGAACGCGGAGTCGTGGGGGGACCTTGTGGGTCTTGCGTTGTCCGCCTCGCCCCGGCCCGCGCTAGAGCCCGCTGACGTTGACCACGATGGCTTCCTGCGTGGAACGGGCGATCACCACGACCGCCGCCAGATCCGGCGAGCGGTTCTCCTCCCGGTGCGGGACATGCGGCGGCACCCAGACGTAGTCGCCGGGCTGCGGCTCAAGCCGGATGACCTCGCCGGACACCGGGTCTCGGTACACGAAGACCGGCGTGCCCGACACCACGAAAATCCCGGTCTCGGACTCGCCGTGGTGATGGTCACCGGACGACACGCCGGCCGGCAGCACGGTCCGCCCCATCCAGAGCGACTGGGCGCCCACCAGGTCGCCGGAAATCGCGGCCGCCCGGACCATGCCGCTGGTCTGCGCAGTCGCACCGGACAGCTCATCAGACCTGATCAGCCGCAGGCTCGCGGCCGGCCCGGCCGCGCCGCCGCTGGTCATTAGCTCCCCGCCGATCCGCCGCTGCCGGTGGCCGGCTCCAGCGTCAGCGAGACCGAGTTGATGCACCAGCGCTGATCCGTGGGCACCTGGTAGCCCTCGCCCTCGAACACGTGGCCCAGGTGGGAGTCGCAATTGGCGCAGCGCACCTCGGTGCGGACGCCGCCGAGCGAGCGGTCCTCGAGCAGCACCACCGCGTCGTCATCGGTCGGCTGGTAGAAGCTCGGCCAGCCGCAGTGCGACTCGAACTTCTCCCCGGACCTGAACAGCTCGGCGCCGCAGGCCCGGCAGCGGTAGACGCCCTCGGTCTTGGTGTCGGTGTACTCACCGGTGAACGCAGCCTCGGTGCCCGCCTGCCGCAGTACGCGGTACTCCTCCGGGGTCAGCCGCTCGCGCCATTCCTTGTCTGTCAGCTGGACATTCTCCATGCAACTGAGAATACCCGGACCACCCCATTTCACAGGCTGACGTCGTACTGGGGTTCGCCCGCGGCAGCCGTGCGCAGCTCGGCCTTCGCCACCTGCCCGGCGGCCTGCACGTCCGGCAGCACGGCGGCGAGCGCCTCGAGGTCGGCGGCGGCGGCCGACACCGTAAGCTCGCTGACCGTCGCCCGCATGGACAGCCGGGCAGCCGACTTGGCCGCCCGGATCGCCGCGATCGCCCCGGAGGCGGCCGCCAGCATCCGGCCCTGGGCGCCATCAGCCACGGTGACCCCGACCCCCCCGGGCGCGGCCCCGCCGGGGCACGCGGCCGCCGGGAACTCTGCCGGGTCCGGCCACGGCGCGCGGTGCACCGAGCCTTCCTGCCACCACGACCACACCTCCTCGGTGACGAACGGCAGGAACGGCGCGAACAGCCGCAGCATTGCCGACAGCGCCAGCCGCAGCGCCGCGATGGCCGACCCGGCTCCCGCGGGGCCATGGGCGCCGTAGGCGCGGGACTTGACCAGCTCGACGTAGTCGTTGCAGAAGAACCAGAAGAACTGCTCGGTGAGCTCCAGCGCCCGCGCGTGCTCGTAAGCCTCGAACGCCTCGGTGCACTGCCGCGCCACTGCCGCGAGCCTGCCCAGCATGGCCAGGTCCAGTGGCTGCGTAACGGCGGTGTGAGATGAGCCAGCCGCCGCTGGGCCAGCTTCCGATGTGCCAGTCGCCGCCGGGCCGGCTTCCGCTGTGCCAGTCCCGGCCGGGCCGGCTGCCGCCTGCTGGGGGAGCGCCGCCAGCACGAACCTGCTGACGTTCAGGATCTTGATCGCCAGCCGCCGGCCGATCTTGAGCTGGCCGGGATCGAAGGCGGTGTCGGTGCCAAGCCGGGCGCTGCCGGCCCAGTAGCGGACCGCGTCCGAGCCGTACTCGTCCAGCATGTCCACGGGGGTGACCACGTTGCCCTTGGACTTGGACATCTTCTTGCGGTCCGGATCGAGAATCCAGCCCGAGATCGCCGCGTGCCGCCAGGGCAGCTGGCCTTCCTCGGCATGCGAGCGGAGCACCGCGTAGAACAGCCAGGTACGGATGATCTCATGAGCCTGCGGCCGCAGGTCCATCGGGAACACCCGCCGGAACAGGTCATCGTCGGTGCTCCAGCCGCCGGCGATCTGCGGGCTGAGCGAGGACGTGGCCCAGGTGTCCATCACGTCCGGATCGCCGGCGAACCCGCCGGGCTGGCCGCGCTGGTGCTCCGCGTACCCGGGCGGCGCGTCCGCTGCCGGGTCGACGGGCAGCGCCGCGTCGGGCGCCGCGATCGGGACGTCGTGGCGCGGCTGGCCGGCCGCGTCCAGCGGGTACCAGACCGGGATCGGCACCCCGAAGTAACGCTGACGGCTGATCAGCCAGTCGCCCGCCAGGCCATTGACCCAGTTCTCGTAGCGGGTGCGCATGTGCGCCGGGTGCCAGGCGAGTTCCCGCCCGCGGGCCAGCAGCGCGGCGCGCAGACGCGCGTCCCTGCCGCCGTTCCTGATGTACCACTGCCGGGAGGTCACGATCTCCAGCGGCACGTCGCCCTTCTCGTAGAACTTCACCGCGTGCTCCACCGGCTCGGGATCGCCGCGCAGGTACCCCGACTCGCTCAGCATCCCGGCCATCCGCTGCCTGGCCGCCTTCGCCGTCAGGCCGGCCAGCTGCTGGTAGGCGGCACGTCCCCCGGTGCTGTCGATCCCGGGCGGCGGCCCGGGCAGCAGCCTGCCGTCGCGGCCGATCACTGGCCTGGTCGCCAGCTGCAGGTCGCGCCACCAGGTCACGTCGGTCGTGTCCCCGAAGGTGCACACCATCGCGATCCCGGTGCCCTTCCCGGGCTCGGCCAGCCGGTGCGCGAGGACCGGCACCGCCACGCCGAACACCGGCGTGCGGACCGTGCCGCCGATCAGATCGGCGTACCGTTCGTCGTCCGGGTGCGCGACCAGCGCCACGCAGCCGGGCAGCAGCTCGGGCCGGGTGGTCGCCACCGGCACTTCCGCGCGGCGCGGGCCGCCGCCCGGAGCGGAACCGCCGCTGACGACCGGGAACGCTATCCGGAAATACGCAGCCCTGACCGGCCGGTCCTCCAGTTCAGCCTGCGCGACGGCCGTGCGGAACGTGACGTCCCACAGGGATGGTCCCTCGGCCAGGTACGCCTCGCCGCGGGCAAGGTTGCGCAGGAAACCGCGTTGCGCCACGGCCTGCGACCGCTGGTCGATGGTCCGGTACTTCGTGCTCCAGTCGACCGACAGGCCCAGCTGCCGCCAGGCCCGCTCATAGGACCGCTCGTCCAGCTCCGTCAGCTGCTCGCAGAGTGCCACGAAGTTGCGCCGCGGCACCGGGATCTGCTGGCCGGCCGAGGCGCGCGCCTTCGCCGCGGCCTGTCCTTGCGGCGGGGCGGGCGGCTCGAACTCAGGGTCGTAGGGCAGCGACGGATCGCACCGGACCCCGAAGTAGTTCTGCACGCGGCGTTCGGTCGGCAGCCCGTTGTCGTCCCACCCGATCGGGTAGAAGACTTCCTTGCCGCGCATCCGCTGGAACCGCGCGATAATGTCCGTGTGCGTAAACGAGAAGACGTGCCCGAGGTGCAGGGACCCGCTGACGGTTAGCGGGGGAGTGTCGATGGCATAGACGCCATCGCGGCTCGTCGTCCGGTCAAAGTTGTACTACCCGCACCTTTTCCCACTGGCGCGACCACTTCTCTTCGATGCCGTCAAGCGTGGGCTTGGACGGCACGTCGCTGGGGCGGAAGTCAGTACTCATGCCCGGAATGGTAGCGCGTCGTGACGGCCCGCGGTCAACTTGATAATGTCCCGAGCACGCCGCAAGCGGTGCCCTCAAGCCCCAGCCATCAAGGCCCAGCCATCAAGCCCAGCCATCAAGCCAGCAGGAGACTCACGTTGCCCGCGGGAAGCCAGCCTGCCGAACCCGCGGGCCCCCAGCCTGCCGAGCCCGCGGGAAGCCAGCCTGCCGAGGCCGCGGGAAGCCAGCCTGCCGAGCCAGCCTCCGGCGGATATCGCCTGAGCCTCCGGGCGGACTGCGCGCGCTGCTTCGCGCTGTGCTGCGTCGCGCCGGCATTCGCCGCCTCGGCGGATTTCGCCATCGACAAGGCCGCCGGACAGGCATGCCCGAACCTGAAACCGGACTTCCGGTGCTCCATTCACGACCACCTCAGGCCGCAGGGCTTCCCGGGCTGCACGGTCTATGACTGCTTCGGCGCAGGGCAGAAGGTCGCCCAGGTCACGTTCGGCGGACAGGACTGGCGGCGGGTACCGGGGATCGCGGCGCAGATGTTCGGTGCGTTCACGATCATGCGGCAGCTCCACGAGCTGCTCTGGTATCTGAGTGAGGCACTGACGCTGCCGCCTGCCCGCCCGCTTTACGGCGAGCTCAGGCGCGCGCTCCAGGAGACCGAGCGCCTCACTCACGGCAGTCCCGAGGCGCTGGCGGAGCTGGACGTCGGCGCGTGCCGGCAAGGCGTCAACGCCTTGCTGCTACGCGCGAGCGAACTAGCGCGCGCCGGAGCCCGGCACCGGGCAGCCGACCTCGGGGACGCCGACCTCGGGGGCGCTGATCTCGGGGGCGCTGATCTCGGGGGCGCTGACCTCGGGGGCGCTGACCTGAGGGGCGCTGACCTGATCGGAAAGGACCTTCGGAGTGCCGACCTGACCGGCGCCAGCCTGCGCGGCGCGCACCTCATCGGTGCTGACCTTATCGGTGCTGACCTGAGCGGTGCCGACTTCACCGGGGCTGACCTCAGAGGCGCCGATCTCAGCGGTGCCGACCTCTCCGGGAGCATCTTTCTCACTCAGTCTCAGCTCGACGCGGCGAAGGGCGATCCCGGCACCAGACTGCCACCCCAGCTCACCAGGCCAGCGCACTGGCCGCGCTCGGCGGCGCTCGGCGGCGCATGCCGGGTAACGAACGGTGGCCGTGCGCCCGATATTTAGTGAGCCCGGCAGGCCCGGCGGGGAAGCATCGCACGGTCAGGCCGCCGCGGGCGGCAGTGGCGCCGGGATGCAACCTGTCATCGCTGGCAGCGTCATAGGGAGTGCGGCGCAGCGGTCATGGCGGCGCGGCGGTCATGGCGGCGCGGCGGTCATGGCGGCGCGGCGGTCATGGCGGGTAGCGGTCATAGCGGGTAGCGGCAGGAAATCAGCAACGGAGGGACCATCATGATGACGGCACTGCGGGCGTTCGGGTTGGCCTTGGGGGTCGCTGCCACGCTGACCTGCGCCGGATGCGGCAGCACCTCCCCGACCCCCGTCACCACTCCGGCGGCACTTCCCGTCCTCGGCCGGCTGGCGGGCGTCTTCGCGCACGGCACGGGTTTCGGGCAGGTGAGGCCAGCCAAGATCTTCAACGGCGGCGATCCGACAGGCCTCCTCACCCACGTCGTCTGGAAGTCGTGGGGCGGCCATGATGCGGTAGGCACCGGCAAGACCGACTACGTCGGGCCCGGTAAGTCGGTCGCCGCCGGCACCGAGGAGCGCGCCACGGTCCGGGCATTCCGGCTGGGAACCTGCGATGGCAAGCTCATGTACCGGGCCGTCGAGTGGTACTTCCCCCAGCACGGCCAGGCCTTCAGCCCAAGCCACTACGAGAACATCTGCAAAGGCACCTACGTACCAGGCTCATGACCAACGCGCCGATTGACGGCCAGGTCACCTCGCCCTCGGCTTCGCCGTCGGTGATATCACCGGCGGCGGCTACCCCGACGTGATCGCGGACCGACGTCAACAGCCCGTTGGCCGGATCGAGCTGCCTGAAGTTGACAGTCAAGTGCATTGACTACGAATTTAAGCCGTCGTAACCTCGTTGTTATGCCATTCCCTCCCGCCGACGACAGGATCGGGATTCCCGCCCTGATGCGGGCGGCCCGGGGCAGCTACGCCCAGGCCATCCGCGCGCACCTCGCAGCCGAGGGCATCGATGACATCCCTCGCAACGGGGCCTTCGTGCTATCGGGCCTGGCCAACGGCGACGAATCGGTTGTCGACATGATCCGGGGGCTGGGTGTGACCAAGCAAGCGGTCAGCCAGCTGATCGACACCCTGGTCCTGCGGGGCTATCTCACGCGCGACATAAACCCCGAGGACCGGCGCCGGATGACGATCGATCTCACCGACCGGGGTCGTGCCGCTGCCGCGGCGATCTGCGCCGGCACTGCGGCCATCGACGACGAACTGGCCCGCGTGCTCTCGCCGGCCGAACTGGCCGGCCTGCGGGCCGGGCTGGCCGCTCTCGGCCATATCAAGGAGCGGATGAAGGAAGGATAAGGTTCGCGCATCGACCCGGACGGCAACCTCATCCGCTTCGGTTCCCCATCTCATCCGCTTCGGTTTCCCCGATCTCATCCGCTTCGGTTCCCCGAAGCGCCGGAGCACAGCCGCTATGGCAGGCGGGAGCCCGGCAGAGGGTCACGGCCGGGTGAGGGGGAGGAACACATCATCGACGATCTCAACGATGACGCGCTCGGATGGCGGAGTGCGGGCGAGGAAGATCTGGTGGCGGAACAAGTCGGTCGGCAGGGTGGCAATCATCGAGCTGATGTCATGGCGGGCTTCACCGCGGTCGGCTGCGCGCTTGAGGATTGTCGCCATGACCCCGGTGCCGATCTGCAGAACCTGGTCCTGGATGCGGGAGAACAGCTCTGCGTCGGCGAAGTAGTCGCCGAGCAAGCCGTAGACGGTCTCCGGGCCGGTCTCGGCCAGCCGGCCAGACATCTGGTGCAGCAAGGCAAGCACGTCGCCGCGCAGGCTGCCGGTGTCTGGCACCTCGCCCGACAGCATGGGGCGGTGGCGGCGCATGGCGGCGATCACCAGTTCGGGCCGGCCGCGCCACCGGCGGTACAGGACGGCCCGGCTGGTGCCGGCCCGAGCGGCGACGGCTTCCATCGTCAGGCTGGCATAGCCAGCCGCCTGGAGTTCATCCCAGGCGGCGTCGATGAGCGCGGTCTCCAGTGCCGCGCCCCGGCGCCGGGTCTTTCCGCCGCTGTGCCGCGGCTGCGGCTGCAACGGCTCCGGGGATCTTGTCATCCTCGCTCCTTAAGGGACGCTTGCATCTTAGCGCGGAAGTAATTAAGATCCGGTCGTATCTTAATAAGATACGACCGGATCGTATAGGAGTCTGCGGTGCGACCTGCCACTCCCACAGCAAGCCCGGCCACGGCGGTCGCATCCCCGCGGAAGCGCGGCTGGCTGCCGCTGGCCGTGATCGCCTCAGCCCACCTGATGGCGGTCCTGGACACCACGATCATGTTCGTCGCGCTGCCGTCGGTGCAGCATGGGCTGGGCATGACCGTGACGACCCGCCAGTGGGTCGTCACCGCCTACACGCTGGCCCTGGCTGGCCTGCTGCTGCTCGGCGGCCGCCTCGCCGACCGGCTCGGCGCCCGGCGCACCCTGCTGATCGGGGTGGCCGGATTCGCCCTCGCCTCGGCCGCCGGGGGGGCTTCCGTCGACGGCACCATGCTCATCGCCGCGCGCGCCGTCCAGGGAGCGTTCGCCGCCATGCTGGTCTCCTCCACCAAGTCGCTGCTCATCACCGTGTACGCCGACGAAGAGGAGCGTGCGCGGGTGATAGGAATCTTCACCGGCACCCTCACCGCCGGGGTGGCGCTCGGGCTCATCCTCGGCGGGGTCCTCACCACCGAGCTGAGCTGGCGCTGGTGCCTATATGTGAACGTCGTCCTCTCGCTGGCCGTCATCATCGGCGCGCTGCGTGTGCTGCCCGCGCTGCCCGGCCGCCGGGAGGTAAAGATCGACATAGCCAGCGTCCTGCTCGCGTCGATAGGGATGGCTGCCCTGGTCTACGGGCTGGGCGAGGCCGCTGCCTTCGGGTGGGGCTCGGGCCGGATCGCCGGCTCGCTGATCGCCGCCGTCGTGCTCCTCGGCGGCTTCGTGGCCCGCCAGGTCGGACAGCCGAACCGGCTGCTGCCGCTACGGGTGGTGCTCGACCGCAACCGCGGCTGGGCGATGACCGCCCTGATCGTCAATGCCCTGAGCACCTTCGGGATGATGCTCATCCTCACCTACCAGCTCCAGTCCGTCATGCACTACTCGGCGCTTCGCACCGGGCTGGCCCTCATCCCCTTCGCCGTCGCCGCTGGCGCCGGCTCCGCGCTCCTGGCCCCCCTGCTCATGGTCCGCGTCCCGCCCCGATGGCTGGTCACCGCAAGCATCGTGATCGAGGCCGCAGGGCTCGTTCCGCTGATCTGGCTCACGCCGGGCAGTCGCTACCTGCCCCTGATCCTCACCGCCACCATCATCGAGGGACTCGGTACCGGCGTCGCAGGGCCCGCCGCCCTCAGCACCGCGCTGCGAGCCGTCCTGCCCTCCGACACCGGAGCGGCAGGCGCCGGGACCAGCGCCGCCGGCCAGCTCGGCGCATCCCTCGGCGCCGCGCTGCTCAACACCATCGCGGCTGCCGCGACCGCCAGCTACCTTGCCGCTCACGCCACGGCGAGCAGCGCGGCCGGCACTGTCCACGGGTTCACCGTCGCCATGGCCTGGGGCGTAGCCATCCTGCTCGCCGCCGCCGTTCCCATCGCCGTCTTCGTCAATGCCAAGGCACCGGCCCGGCGCCGCTGAGACCACCGGGCGCAGGCCCGCTCTGCGGCCGCACGGGGTGGCAGGGAGTCCAGTGGCCAGAGAGCGCGGCCTGCCGACCCGGGCTCTCAAAAGGCACAGTGTCAGCATTGATGGATCCGGGTAGCACGCAGAGCGTTCTTGTAAAAATTAACCATTCCATCGCAGGCCGCCTCGGCCGTGAAATGCTTCCGGAAACGTTTCTCCCCAGCGTCCTTCCTGCTGTCACTGGCGGCGCCACGCTCGAGGACAGAAGCTAGTCCCTCGGCGAGAGCCGAGGCGTCATCGGGCCGTACCAGGGGCCAGCCAACGTCGCCAATCGCTTCGGCTACCGGCTCGATATCAGAGGCGACGATGCTCAGCCGCAGAGCCATAGCCTCCACCAGGGTGCCCCCTAGCCCTTCCCAGCGCGACGGGAAGGACAAGACATCCGCAGCGCACATGAGGTCAGGTACATCCGTCCGGTGTCCGAGTAGACGGACCGCCACCGCACCCCCGGCGCTGGCTTCAACGACGGCACTGGCATTACCAGGACGGCCGGCTACCAGCAACACAGCATCAGGTACCCGAGCGACCAAACGTCGGAAGGCCTCGACAGTCGTCTCGACGCCCTTCTGCCGGTCAAGTCTGCCTACCGAGAGCACCACCGGCGCGCCTGCATCTATTCCGAGCGCGGCTCTCGTTCTTAGCCGTCTCTCGATGGTGACGATGCCCAGCCTCGCAGGGTCACGGCCTCGGTAAACAACCTCAATCCGATCGCTGGGAATCCTCAGGCGACGCCCCATCACGCTAGCTACCACCACCGATATGGCATGAAAGCGCCTCGTCAGCGGAGCGGTGACCATATCCGCGGACTGAGCAGCCCGTACGCCCCAGGCGCCATAACAAGAGTTAGCTCGGTGCTCCGGTCCATAATCCAGATTTGCCAGCGTGGTCACCACTGGAATACCCACTGGCCGCGCCGCTACTCGCCCTGCCAGATTCGCGAACATCAACGTAGTGTGCAGCAGATCGGGTAGCTCGGAATTAATAACATTTCGCAGCTCTCGCAGCAGGCGGACCGGATCACGGTAGCTCAGTCGTCTAGGCTCGATCCCTACGGCGTCGAGCCTGCTCTCGAGGCCTCCATCATCGGTCAGCAATGTCACAATAGACGTCCTCACACCGCGACTGGCTAGTCCCGGTACTACCTCGAGAAGAGAAGTCTCAGCACCGCCGCCGTGCATACTATCGATAACGTGCATCACATGCATCTGAATTGATCCCAAACTACCAGCTCTGCAACTGAACTCGCAGTCTCTCGTACATTCCGCTGCCGATGCCTTCCACGTCGGCTACCCGGACGCTCTGCTACGCGCAACCCTCTCCTCAACGCTATTCAAGGCACCGGTGCTGACGACGACTGTGCTGCTGCTGACGACGACGACTATATAGCCGTCAATGGCCAGGCCAAGGCCATTTGATCGCGGTCGGCCAAGGCAATCGGGCGGAAACGGGCAGTTGCGTCTTACCGAGAATACGGGATTATTCGGTAGGTGATCTTCCGGGGAGGGAGGGTCTCCATGCCTTTACCTATATCGCCCCGATGATGACCTCGGTCGCGCACTTCGCTCCGTCCGCCATCGCCTTGCTGCTGATCGTGTTCGGTCTCGGGCTCGTCGTCGGCAACCCGCTCGGTGCCCGGGCCGCTGACCGGCACCTCATGACCACGATCGCGGCATTGCTGGCCATGCTTATCGGCGTGCTGCTGCTGTTCGACCAGACCGCCCACGCCAAGATCCCGGCGGTCCTTACGCTGTTCGCGCTTGGCACCGTCGGCTTTGCGACGGTCCCGGCGTTCACGAGCCGGGTGCTCACCACCGCCGGTGGCAGCACCTCGAACGTTCTCGCCTCCTCGGCCGCGGTCGCCGCCTTCAACCTCGGCAACGCGACCGGCGCGTTTCTCGGGGGCCGGGCCATAGCCGCGGGCGGCGGCTTCGCCTCGCCGAACCTCGTCGGAGCCGCCATGGCGAGCAGCGCCCTGCTCCTCGCGCTGTTGTCCATTGCCATCGAGCGACGCCGGGCGAGGGCATGAACTCGCCCGAAACGGGTCCGGGTATGCCAGCCGGAGTCAGGCCGCGAGACCGGCGGACGGCCGGTGAGAACGGGATCGGGGGGCGTGACCCGGATGGTCAGCGTTCCACCTGGTAGTGCGCAACAGCGCTTTCGTCCCAATCCAGGCCGTTGCCCGGGACATCGGGCATGTGCAGCTGGCCGGATCGGACCTCGAATGGGTGGGCCAGTACCGGGTGTGCCCAGTCCTGCCACTCCAGCCAGTGCCTGGTCGGCGTGACGCGCAGGAGGTGCCCGGAGACCTCCGGGTACAGGTGGGAAGACATCGGGCTGCCGGCCGTATCGGCGATCGCGGCTGCCTGCAGCCATCCGCTCACTCCGCCGATCCGCATCAGGTCAGGCATCACCAGATCGCAGGCCTGCGCCCGGATGGCCTCGTGCATGGCGCGCGGACCGTAGAAATTTTCCCCGAGCATGACGGGCGTGGCGATGTCGCGGGCGAGCCGGGCATGGCCGGCCAGGTCGTCGTAGCGCAGCGGTTCCTCTATCCACCCCAGACCCTCGGCGTCGAGGGCGCGGCATCGTTCCAGGGCGTCGCCCAGGGCAAGCCCCTGGTTGTAGTCCGCGACCAGCGTGACCCCGTCGCCGACTGCGTTGCGGACACCGCGGACGGCGGCGATATCGTCGGCCGCGCGGTGCCGCCCGACCCGGACCTTCAAGGCGCTGAACCCGCCTTGGGCAAGCAGTTCCAGTGCTTCATCGCCGGCGGCGGCGGGCGGGATGAGCCCGAGCCCGTTGCTGTTGTAGGCCGGCACTGGCTCAAGGGTGCCGCCGAGCAGCCGCGCCAGGGGCATCCCGGCCGCCTTGGCCAGCGCATCCCACAGGGCGATGTCAAGCCCGGCCACAGCTGCCAGGGCCAGGCCCTGATATCCCGCGAGAGCGAGCCAGCCGCGGGCTTCGTCGAAGGAAGCTGCCGGCGCGGCTGGCCGTCCTCGCAGCTCAGCGCCGAGATCACGGACCATGGGAAGCAGCGCGCCGGCCGCCCGGTTCAGGTAAGGGGCGAGGTAACTGCGGCCGGTGATGCCCTGCTCGGTGCTGACGTCGATGAGCAGCAGGGGCCAGTGCGAGAAACCCCCCACCCTGGTGGCCAGCGGCCTTGCGAGCGGAACGACGACAGCCCTCGCGGCCACGTCGCGCACGATGAGGCCGGCCCCTGGAATGGTCACCGCGCCTCCTCGGCCTGCCTCGGCCACACTCTGCCTCAACCACTCGCGACTCACCTCCCATTCTGGCAGGAGGCGAACCATTCTGGCAGGAGGCGAAGCTCACCGGGCACCGGCGGCGTCGGTGGTCATGGGGTGCATGGGCATGGAGCTGGGGCTCGGTCAGTTCGGTGTACTCGAAGGTCATCTGGCCCAGCGCCACGAACGGCAGCCTGCGCAGGTGCCTGCGGGCTTCCTGCAGGCTGGCCGCCTGCAGGAAGCCGAGCACGCCCGGGCCGGCGGTCTGGCCTCCCCGGCGTGAATTAGGCGGCTGTCTGAGTTCTCCAGATGCCCGGCCCCGGCGGGTGCGTGCGCGCTGCCGCGGGGGCACGATAGATCGCGGTGCGCCGCATCTGGTTGCGTTGGCAGCGCGGCGGCCCAGCCCGGCAGGAAGGACGAGGATGCGCATAGAGGATTCAGTGGCACTGGTCACCGGAGCCGGGCGCGGCCTTGGCCGCGCGCTCGCTCACGGGCTGGTCGAGCGGGGCGCTCGGATCGTTTACGGAGCGGCGCGCGATCCGGCCGCCGTCACCGAGCGCGGGGTCGTGCCCGTCACGCTCGACATCACCGATCCGGGAAGCGTTGCGCGGGTCGCCGAGCAGTGCCGGGATGCCGACCTGCTGGTGAACAATGCGGGCGTCATGACGTTCAGCCCGCTGATCGGCGCGCCCACCCTGGATGGCGCCCGGCTGGAGATGCAGACCAACTACTTCGCGACGCTCGCCATGTGCAGGGCGTTCGCGCCGGTGCTGGCAGCCAACGGGGGCGGCGCGCTGGTCAACGTGCTCTCCATCGTGAGCTGGTTCACCAACCCCGTCAACGGCACCTACGGCGCTTCCAAGGCAGCCGAGTGGGCGATGACCAACGGCATCCGCATCGAACTTGCCGCGCAGGGGACTCTGGTCGTGGCGGTCCACGCCGGCTTCATTGACACCGACATGGCCGCGCGCATCGACGCGCCGAAGATCAGTCCCGCTGACGTCGCCGGGCAGGTCCTCGACGCCGTGGAGGCGGGCCAGATCGAGGTGCTGGCCGATGAGCGGACCCGGCAGGTCAAAGCCTCGCTGTCCCGCGATCACGAGCTGATCTATCCCGCCGTGCAGGCCCGGTGGGACACCGACCACCCGATGCGGCCCGGCGGGCAGCCCGGCGGGGCGGACGGAGCGCCGGAATGAGAAATGGCCGGTACCGTCCGCCGGGCGCATGAACTAGCTGTCCTGGGGGAATGCACCTAGCTGTCCAGAGAGCCCCTACCTGTGCTGTCCAGAGAGCCCCCTACCTATGCTCTCCAGAGAGTCCTACCTGCCCCGAAGGCCGCAGGTCATTGGCCAGCGGCAGTCCCGGGCGCCCGGGACTGCCCCGCCATCGGCTATGGCGCGACGGAGGGACCGACCAGCCGGGCGCCAAGCCGGGCCTCGTAGGCTTGGCAGCATGGAGATGCGAGTGCTGGGTCGAACCGGCGTCAAGGTGAGTCCGCTGTGCCTGGGAGCGATGATGTTCGGCGCCTGGGGCAATCCCGATCATGACGAGTCTGTCCGGATCATCCGCCGGGCGCTGGATGGCGGGATCAACTTCATCGACACCGCCGATGTGTACTCGGCCGGCGAGTCAGAGGAGATCGTCGGCAAGGCGCTGGCCGGGATCGACCGCGACAGCGTCGTCCTCGCGACGAAGGCGCACGCTTCGATGGGCGAGGACGCCAACATGAGCGGCAACTCACGCCGCTGGCTCCTCCGCGAGTGCGACAACAGCCTGCGCCGCCTTGGCACCGACTACATCGACCTGTACCAGATCCACCGCCCCGACCCGTCGGCCGACGTCGACGAGACCCTGAGCGCTCTCACCGACCTGATCCGGGCGGGCAAGATCCGCTACGCGGGCAGCTCGACGTTCCCGGCGGCGCAGATCGTTGAGGCGCAGTGGGTAGCCGAGCGGCGCGGCCGGGAGCGGTTCGTCTGCGAGCAGCCGCCTTACTCGATCATGGTGCGCGGCATCGAGGCCGACGTGCTGCCGGCCTGCCAGCAGTACGGGATGGGCGTCATCCCGTGGAGCCCGCTGGCCGGCGGCTGGCTGTCCGGCCGCTACCGCAAGGGCGTCGACGTTCCGGCCAGCACCAGAGCCCGGATGCTGCCGCAGCGGTTCGACCTGAGCCTGCCGGGAAACCAGGCCAAGCTGGAGGCCGCCGAGCAGCTAGCGGTCCTCGCGGAGAAGTCCGGCCTGTCGCTGATCCAGCTGGCGCTCGCGTTCGTGATCCAGCACCCGGCGATCACCTCGGCGATCATCGGCCCGCGGACCATGGACCATCTGGAGGGGCAGCTTGAGGCCGCTGACGTCACCCTCGATCCCGCGGTCCTCGACCGCATCGACGAGATCGTCCCGCCGGGCACCAACCTCAACCGGCCCGACGGAGGCTATCAGCCGCCGGCTCTGACCACCCCGTCGCTGCGCCGCCGGCCCGGCTAAGCCCGCCGGCCCGGCTAAGCCCGCCGGCCCGGCTAAGCCCGCCGGCCCGGCTAAGCCGCCGGGGGGCTGCTGATCCCCCCGCCTGGGGTCAGTGCGCCTCCCCTCGTGGGGCCAATGCGGCCGTTGAGCCGGGCAGCTTAAATCACTAGTCCCAGATAAATCACCAGTAACGTCGCAGTCGATAATGGTTACGATTTGACCGGCGCGCGCCAGTCGAATCGTAACCACTGTCGACTGGGTCACCGAAAACGAGCGTGCCCGCCCTGCATCCGATGCGGCCAGCCCAGCCGGGCTAGCTCATTCCCGGGGCCAGCGCCAGCCCGTGGCAGCCCAGCCCGTGGCAGCCCAGCGCGCGGGGGACCAGCTCAGGCCCCGGGCCAGCTCAGCCCGGGGCAGCTCAGCCCCCGGGGGGACCGGAGACTCACTCCTCCCGCATCCAGTGCGGACGCCGGAACATCCGGCCCAGCATGTCGTGCATCGACTTGCCAGTGTCGGCCAGCGCATCCACGCGGTAGACCGCAGGGCCATCCGGGGCCGGCAGCCGGCCGGCCTCATCGTCGTCGATGGAGCACCGGATGTAGCTCGCCGTGATCCGCTCGATCTGGTCGGCGTCGATGAAACGCAGACCCGATCTGGTGGTGACGACAATGCCGTCGAAAAGGTCAAGTTCCGGTACTTCCAGGACATGCTCGAGTGTGCCGATTTCGGTTCCTGTGCTGGTCAGCACCCGTGAGCCTGGAACCGCTGCCTCATACGAGATAGCCGTGTCCTCGTCCATGCCTGCCTCCTGCTCTCGCCGCCTCGCGGCCCGGTCGGGCACTGGTGCGCGAACCTCAGGAAAGTATCCTCTGAGGGGGGAGCGGGCCGTAACCCGGCCGCGCGGAGGGGGCAGCTTGATGGCGCAGGAGATCAATCTCGTCGACCTTGACTGTTATGAGCGCGACGGAGCCCCCCATGAGGCGCTGCGCTGGCTCCGTGCGCACGCGCCGGTGTTCTGGCATGCCGACGGAGGCGCCCCCGGCTGGCCAGGATTCTGGGCGGTCACCGGGCACGAGGACACCGGGCATGTCTCCAGGCACCCGGAGATTTTCTCCTCCAGCCGCCGGCTGGCGTTCTTCGACGAGGACCCCGAGGACCAGGTCGGCCTGCAGCGCCTGATGATGCTCAACATGGATCCGCCGCAGCACACGAGGCAGCGCGACTTCGTCAGTCGCGGGTTCACCCCGCGCATAATCGGCCGGCTAGAAAAGCACATCAGGGAAATCTGCGATGGCCTGATCGACGACGTCGCACTGCGCGATAGGGCCGATTTCGTCCGCGACATCGCCGCGCCATTCCCGCTGCATGTGATCGGCGAGCTGATCGGGGCACCGCCGGCGGACCGGATGCGACTCTTCGATCTCTCCAGCCGGCTGATTGGCTTCGACAATCCGGGCCGCCAGCCAGAGCCCGGCGAGGCCGGGAAAGCCGCAGCGGAGTTCTACGCCTACGCGGGCGAGCTCGTCGCGCGGCACCGGGAGCAGCCAGGCGACGACATCGTCACCCGGCTGCTGCAGCCGGACGACGCCGGCGAAAATCTCAGCACAGCCGACTTTGGCCTGTTCATCCTCCTGCTGACGGTGGCCGGTAACGAGACAACAAGGAACGCGGCCTCGGGTGGCATGCTCGCCTTCTTCGAGCA
>Ga0302229_10000290_pt1 | contig 39288 bp, 40 predicted proteins | sample II_Palsa_N1_3_FD_193518 | JGI IMG/M metagenome (GOLD analysis project Ga0302229, IMG submission 193518) | Peat permafrost microbial communities from Stordalen Mire near Abisko, Sweden - II_Palsa_N1_3 | ecosystem: Environmental > Terrestrial > Soil > Palsa > Peat permafrost | place: Sweden... | reverse complement strand
CCAGCTGAAACTGCGCCTGCTGCGCAACGCGCTGCGCTCGTCCTCGCAGGCCAAGGCCGGCTTCATTATCAGCGTGATCGCCGCGGTCCTGGTCGCGGCGGGCACCTTCGCCGGGCTGGCCGCGCTGCGGGGCAACAGCGCCTCGGTGGACCTGACCACGGTCATCTTCACGTTGTTCGCGTTCGGCTGGCTGATCCTGCCGCTCATGGCCTTCGGCCTCGACGGCACCCTGGACCCCGCCACGCTGGCCCTCTACCCGCTGCGGATGCGCCCGCTCGCGGTGGGGCTGCTGGCCGCCTCGGCCGCCGGGGCCTGGCCGCTGGCCAACCTGGTCGGCCTGCTCGGGGTGACCGTCGGGCTGGCCCGCGGCGCGCTCGGCTTGCTCATCGCCCTGCTCGCGGTGGTGCTTGAGGTGCTGTTCAGCATCACGCTGGCCCGGTTCGTGACCGCGAGCCTGGCCGGGCTGCTGCGCTCACGGCGCGGCAAGGACTTCGCCGCCCTGCTGATCATCCCGATCTTCGCCCTGTACGAGCTTTTCGCCCAGCTGGTGCCGAAGCTGACCGAGGAGGGCAAGCTGACCCCGGCCAGGTTCGCCGGGGTCGACGTGTGGATGCGCTGGATCCCACCGGGCCTGGCCGCGCACGCGATCCAGGACGCCTCCACCGGGCACCCAGGCACCGCGCTGCTGCGGCTGGCACTGCTCGCCGCCGTCGTCGTCGTTCTGGGCGCACTGTGGATCAGGTCGCTTGGCCGCGGCCTGGTGACGACCGATACCAGCACGCAGTCATCGGCGGTGCGCGGGGTGGCGCTGCCGTTCGGCCGGTACGGGCTGCGCGGCACGGTGGCCGCCCGGTTCTGGATCTATCAGCGCCGCGAACCCAGCTCGCTCATCTACTGGGGCATCACCGCGGTCGTCATGATCGCCGTGTCCATCCGCACCATCTTGACCTCGGGATATCTCGTCGGTTTGGTCACCAGCGCCGTCCTTGGGTCCGCCTTCCTGGGCGTGCTGCACTCCAACTCGATCGGGCTGAGCGGACCGGGCTTCGGCCTGGAGGCGATGACACTGACCGGACGCCGCGCGCTGCGCGCCTATGTCTCCGGCCAGAACATCGCGCTCGGCATGGTCGCGGTGCCGCTGCTCACGGTGATCTCCTTCGGCCTCGCGGCGCTGGCCAAGCATCCGGTGGACGGGTTCCTCGGCATGGCGGTGGCTCTCGCCGGGATCGGCGCGGGCCTGGGGCTGGGCGACATCTTCAGCGTCACCTTGCCCTACCCGATGGAGAAGCGGGCCGGCAGTCCCGTGCCCAGGCCCGCCGACGGATTCATAGGTGACAGGCTCGCGGGCTCCCTCGGCAGTCTCGTCGGCACGGTGGTGGCGGTCATCCCGGTCGTGCTCGGTGTCGTGTTCACCCGCTCGGATCCGGCGACGGTCCGGATGCCGGTGCTCGTGGTCTGCGCCGCCGGATATGGCCTCGTGCTGGCCTGGATCGGCGGGCGCCTCGCCGCCCGCGCGGCCGAGCGGCGGCTGCCCGAGCTTTACCAGATCGCCGTCCGCAGCAAGCTTTAGCCGATCCGGACGCGGGATGAGAGCGCCGTTCCGTGGGTAATTACGCAAGTAACTTGTGCAATTTAATTGATCAGCCTAGACTGACGATATGGGCACGAGCGGAGATCGCCAGGACACGGCCGAGACGGCAGTCAGGCTGGCGGTGGCGGTCAAGCGGCTTCAGGCGCGGATCCGGGAGGAGGCCGGCGTGACGTCAACCGGCCTGTCGGTCGCGCAGGTGTCGATCTTCAGCCGGCTGCTGCACGAGGGACCGGTCACAGCCGCGTCCCTGGCCGTGGCCGAGCATGTCAGCCAGCAGGCCATCGCGCAGAGCCTGGCCGGGCTGAAGGCCGGCGGCCTGGTCAGCGTGAAGCCGGACCCGGCGGACGGCCGCAAGAGCCTGCTCGAGGTGACCGCAGCCGGCCGCGCGCTGTACGAGACGATCCTGGCCTCACGCGACGACTGGCTGATCCGGGCGATCGAGTCAGCCGTAAACCCGGACGAACGGGCCAGCCTGGACCAGGCGATCAAGCTGCTGGAGCGGCTCGGCCAGGTCGACCTTCGGGTCGACCGGCGAAGCCGGTGACGTCGGCTCCGGCGGTCAGTACCACAGAGCCGGGCACCCCGGCCGACGGTGGGAACGCTTTCTCGTGGCGGTTCACTACGCCGTTGTTCATGGGGTCCGCGCTCAATCCGGTCAACAGCTCGCTGATCGCGACCGCACTGGTGCCGATCGCGGCGGCGATGCACGTGTCGATCGGCCGGATCGCGGTGCTGGTCTCGGCGCTTTACCTGGCGAGCTCGATCGCCCAGCCGACGGCCGGGAAGCTGTCCGAGGAGTTCGGGCCGCGCCGGGTGTTCCTGGCCGGGATCACCACCGTGCTCATCGGCGGGGTGGTGGGCGGGGTGAGCCAGAACCTGACGACGCTGATCGTGGCCCGGGTCCTGATCGGTGTCGGCACCTCGGCCGGGTACCCGTCGGCGATGCTGCTGATCCGCCGCCGCGCCGGGCAGGCCGGGCTGGACAAGCCGCCGGGCGGGGTGCTGGGCGGGCTGCAGATCGCCGGAGCGGCGACGGCCGCCCTCGGGCTGCCTCTCGGCGGCGTGCTGGTGGGTGCGTGGGGGTGGCGGGCGACGTTCCTCGTCAACGTCCCCGTCGCACTGGCCACACTGGTGATGGCCCTGCTAGGGATCCCCCGGGACGCTCCGGTCACCGGATCACGGCGAGCCAGGGACGTAGCGGCCCGCATCGACGTGGCCGGCATCGCCGGATTCGGCGGGACGATGACGGCTCTGCTGATATTCCTGATGTCGGTGCCGCGACCGGACTGGGTCGCCCTGGGCCTGGCTGTCGTGCTGGCCGCCGGCCTCCTGTGGTGGGAACTGCGGGCCGGCCACCCGTTCATCGACGTGCGGCTGCTCGCCTCGAACCTGGCGCTCACGCGCACCTACCTGCGGTGGGCACTGATGTCGGTGTGCATCTACACCGTGCTCTACGGCATCACCCAGTGGATCCAGGCCGGCCGGGGCCTGTCCGCCAGCGAAGCCGGGCTGCTCCTGCTGCCCATGACCGCCGTTTCGGCGATCATGATGGGGCCGATCTCCAAGCGCAACCTGATCCGCGGCCCGCTGATCGCAGGGGCCGTGGCCTGCCTGGCCGGGGCGGCCGGGGTCCTGTTCCTGACCACGAGCACGCCGATCGGCTGGATCCTGGTCGTCACGCTGGCGTTCGGGGTGGCCCTGGGCGCCGCCGCCAGCGGGAACCAGACCGCGCTGTACACGCAGGTGGCTGCCGGTCAGCTCGGCACCGCCTCGGGCCTGTTCCGGACCTTCGGCTACGTCGGCTCCATCGCGTCATCGGCCATCATCAGCATCGTCTTCCACAAGAACGTCGGCGATCATGGCCTGCACGTCATCGCCGTGATCATGATCGCCGCCAGCGCCGTGACGCTCCTCGTCACCGTGGCAGACCGCCGGCTCCGGACCAAGGCCCCGGCCGCCGCGGCGGTCAGCAGCCAGCCGGCCGAGATGAACAGCCACCCGACCACAGGGCACCCGACCACAGGGCACCCGACCACAGGCCACCCGACCACAGGCCACCCGACGACAGAGGAGAACCCATGACCCCGACGCTCCCGGCCATCGATCCCCGGCGTACCGCGCTGCTCGTGATGGACTATCAGGCCGGTATCCTCGGCCGTCTCGACGAAGCCGAGCCGCTGCTTTCGTGCGCGGCGGACGCCATCGCCGTCGTCCGCGGCCGCGGCGGGCAGATCGGCTATGTCCGGGTCGCCTTCGATGACGCGGACTACGACGCGGTTCCCCCGCACAGCAGGTTCGCGTCGTTGCTGGCGACAGGCCGCGAGGCGATGCACAATGACTCCCCCGCGACCGCCGTCCACGACGCGGTGGCACCCGAGCCGGGCGATATTACCGTGCGCAAGACGCGCGTCGGCGCCTTCTCCACCACCGACCTCGACCAGCAGCTGCGCGATCGCGGCATCACCACCCTCATCCTCGCCGGGATCAGCACCAGCGGCGTGGTCTTGTCCACCGTCCGCGACGCCGCCGACCGCGACTACGAGGTCCTCGTCCTCGCCGACGCCTGCGCCGACCCCGTGCCCGGCGTGCACGAATTCCTCACCGAGAAAATCTTCCCCCGGCAGGCACACGTGATCACCAGCGCCGAGCTCAAGGACGTGCTGTCCGGCCGTGGTGAAACCTTCCGGCCATCACCTATCGTTAACGTTATAAGCAGCAGAAACTTGGAATAACACCAGACAGGGAATGAGGGCGGGGAGGGCTCTTCTGCGCTGACGGGGACAGTGAGGGGAACACCGTGATCGGAGCCAGCTGGGCCGGACGCCGGAAGGTCACCCGGCTGATCCGCCTCTGGCTGCTCGGTACCACCCTGCTGCTAGCCCTGGCGGCCACGATTGCCGTCTTCGCGGGCTCCCGCCCGGCCGCCGCGGCCGGGCGCAAGCCCGACGCGGTCAGCTGGGTGACGAGCTGGGGCGCCAGCCCGCAGGCCGCCGGGCGCGATACGCTCGCCGCCGTCGGCTTCGACGACCAGACGGTCCGCGACGTCATCTTCACCAGCGTCGGCGGTGATCCCATCCAGCTGGAGCTGACGAACGCCTACGGGGCCTCGCCGCTCCAGATCGGCCGGGTGACGGTCGCGGTGGCGGGCCCGGACGGCGCGGTGGCGCCGGGCACGATCCACCCGGTGACCTATGGCGGCCGCGCATCGTTCCAGATCCCGGCGGGCGCGCAGGTCCTCAGCGACCCGGTGGCCATGCGGGTGTGGCCGCTGGAGGAGCTCGCGGTGAGCGTGTACCTGCCGGACCAGACGGGCCCGGCGACGTACCATTTGGACGCCTACCAGGTCAACTGGGTGTCGGTGCCCGGTGACCACACCGCTGACTCCGGTACGAGCGCGTTCATCGTCCCGACCACGTCGTGGTACTTCCTCAGCGGCCTCATCGTGCGTTCCGCCGAGGCGGACGGGACCGTGGTGGCGATCGGCGACTCGATCACCGACGGCGTGGGTTCGGACGTCGGTGCCAACGCCCGCTGGCCCAACGACCTGGCCCGCCGGCTGGACGCGGTGAGCGGTCCCACGCTGGCGGTAGCCGACGAGGGGATCGGCGGGAACCGGGTGCTGAATGACTCGCCGTTGTATGGCGCCAGCGCCGAGGCTCGGTTCGAGCGGGACGTCCTGGACCAGCCTGGGGTCCGTGACGTCATCGTGCTTGAGGGAATCAACGACATCGGGTTCAGCGCGGGCCCGCGCGCAGTTACCTTGGGCCTTGCGGGACCGGGCACCGGGGTCAGCGCGGCTCAGATCATCGCTGGGTACCGGCAGCTGATCGCGGCGGCGCACGCCCGGGGGCTGAGGATTTTCGGTGCGACCTTGCTGCCGTTCCAAGGAGCGGGGTACTACAGCGCGGCGGGCGAAGCCACCCGCGAGGCGGTGAACACCTGGATCCGCACCAGCGGCGCCTTTGACGGCGTCATCGACTTCGACAAGGTGATGAGCGATCCGACCGATCCGCTGAGGCTGAACCCTAGCTATGACTCCGGCGATCACCTGCACCCCAATGACGCCGGCTACCAGGCCATGGCCAACGCCATCAACCTGGCCATGCTGCTGCCGGGGTAGCGGATAGGAGCGGGCCGCGCGGGCCGCGCGGGGCGCGCGGGCTGCAGCGGGCTGGTGGGGCTGGTGGGGCCCGTGCGGCGCTGGCGCGGAAGGGCCGGACGCTTTAGGTACTTCGGCTTTAGGTACTTCGGCTTGGAGGTGGTACCGGGACGGTCGGCAGGTGGCCGGCCTGGGCCAGCAGGGCGAGCAGGGTCACCGCGTCGGTCCAGGCCAGCGGGGCGACCGAGGCCGGCTGGCCGGCGGAGTTAACCTGCTCGGGGAGCGAGCCCACCTTCGTCCGGTGCGCGGCGAGCCAGGCCAGGAGGGCTGCGGCCCGGCCGGGCTGCCCGGTCGAGGCATCGAACAGCGCAAAGAATGCGGTCTCCGGGGTCCAGGCGACGTCGGGCGTGCCTGGCCAGCTTGTGCCGGGCCGTAGGCCGCCGTTAGAGACAGTGAGCGCTCGCTGGGCTGACAGGGCCGCCCGCAGCACCGCAGGGCCTGGCACTGCGAAAGGCGGACCGAGGAACGCGACGGCCGCATCGGCACCCGACCCGGGAGACGGCGTGCGCTGATAGCCGGACCGGCCGAACGTCGCCGCGATCGCACCCGCCAACCGGGCCGCGGCAGCCGCCCAGCGGCGGCCATCGCTCGCGGCGGTCGCGCTGCCGACGTCGGTGGCCAGGTCAGCGGCGGCGCGCAGGCCGGCCAGCAGCGGGGCGGCGGTACCCAGCGTGACCTGGACCGAGTCCTCCCAGTAGTCCATGGCCGGGCGGGGCAGGCCGTCACGAGTCAGCGAGCGGGCCGCGGCGTCGGCGGCCCGGGCGACCATCGGCCACAGCAGCGTGAGTTCGCGGTGCGGTTGGCTGGCGGGTATCAGCGGCTGGGTGACGGCCCAGGACCAGACGGCCCACGGGACCCAGCCGTCCGCGTCAAGCTCTGCGGGCCGGCCGTCGCGCACCGGACCCGAGCCATCGGGCAAGTACCTGGCGGCCCAGATCCCGTTACGGCCCTGCATGCGCTGCAGGAACCGGAGGATCCGGTAGGCCATCGCCGGATGCCCGGTGTCGGTGAGGGCCACCGCGACCCAGCTTGAGTCACGCGGCCACGCATACTCATACTCCTGGCCGCCCCGCCAGCCGGCCAGCACGGCGCCATCCGGCCGGACGGCCAGTCTCAGCTCGAGCAATGCCCTGGTGGCCATCGACCGCTGCGTCGCGGTGGCACCGGGGACACGCCCAGTGTCCAGCCAGTTGCGGTCGGCCCGTTCCGTGGCCGCGACGCAGGCCGACTCGGCCGCGGTCAGCGGGGCCGCCCGTCCCGGCGCCGCGTAGACTCCCCCGGCCGTGCGCAGGATGGTGGAGTCCGGCTCGAACTGGCCGCTTCGCCGAGCCGGAACCGGCAGCGCCCGCTGCGGCTGACATGGGTCCTGAGCAATGCCGGCGATGGTAAGCCCAGGCTGGTCAAACTGCCTGGTTGCCGCGGCCGTCGTGAAGGCCAGCGCCAGGGCGGCGCCGACCGCGACGATCCGTCGCATGGCCACCCTCCGGTCTTGCCGTTCATGGGCGGCCACCTTGACATGGGCGGCCACCTTGATCGGCCCGCTAGCGGCCATCAAGCGGGAGCTCACTCCGTGACGCAGGGCCACCGGCGCCTTCTGGCGCCGAAGCCGCCAGCAGTTCGCTGACCGTCACGAACGTGTATCCGGCGTCCGTCATGGACCCAGTCAGCCGGTCAAGCTGCTTCATGAGGGTGGCGTTCGGCTCCGACCCGCCGTCATGAAGGAGCAAGATGCTGCCGGGCGAGGCCTGCTCCAAGGCCTCGTCGACGTCGACCCGCGCGTTGACGCCGGTGATGGAGTGCGACCACAACGTCACGCCGTAGTGCAGGCCGGCGCAGACCGCCAATCCGACACTGTCGATGCGGCCGTAGGGCGGTCGGCACAACGTCGGCGCCTGGCCGGTCAGTCTCGCCAGGAGTTCCTGGGTGCGTTCCAGGGAGTCGCGGTCAAACGTCTCGTCATGCCGGGTCAGATCGTCGTGCGCCCAGGTGTGATTACCCTGTTCGTGCCCCGCGTCCGCGGTCTGCATCACCAAGTCAGGAGCGGCCTGGGCCCGCTTGCCGACCCTGAAGAACGTGGCCTTCGTGTCGCGCCGGCGCAGGATCTTCAGCACCTGCGGCGTCCACTCCCGGGTCGGGCCGTCATCGATAGTGAGCGCGATGAGCTTGGCGGACAGTTCGGTCCGGAACGTCGCCGTGGCCTCGTACCGCGCTGCCCCGGCCGGGCGCGCGGTCCGCGCGGTCGGTCCCTCCTGCGTCAGAAGCTGCTCGGCCGCCAGCCCGGCCCCGACCCCAGCCGCGCCGCCGGCGGTGAGCAGACCGGCCCGGGCGAGGAATCTGCGGCGATCCATAGCGCCAGTCTCACCTGTTTGACGGCCCGTGTCGACGGCATTCAGGACACGGGGGCAATGCGGACGGTGACACCACGGCCCGTTCGGAAAATTAAGACTTAATCCCTGCCGAACGGACGGTGGTCCGTGTGCTGACACCGCTGCGCCTGGACCGACGGGTCACAGCTCCAGGGTGGTGCCGGGTTCCAGCCGGGTGACGGGCGCGCCGCTTGGGGCGGCGGCCACGGACATCATCCTGGTCATCAGGGCCAGCCCGGCGTCGTTCAGGATCGCGTCGTGGATGGCGTAGCCGCGGACGGGTGCGACGGCGCGGAAGTAGTCGATCATCTCGCCGGCTTTGAGCCAGGGGGCGCTGATCGGGACGAGGAGGGTCTCGACGGGGTCTTCCGGGACGGTGAACGAGTCACCGGGGTGGAACAGGCTGCCATCGACCATGAAGCCGGTGTTCTCCACCAGCGGGATGTCCTGGTGGATCAGCGCGTGCTTCTCGCCGTAGACGTGGACATCGAAACCGGCGATGGCCAGGGCGTCGCCGTGGCGGACCTGGTGCACCCGGTCGCCGAAGTCCTTGAACTGATCGGCGACCGCTGGGGTAGCCCAGAGCGTCAGGTCGGGACCGGCGGACAGGGCCTCGCGTACCGCGTCGGCGTCGAGGTGATCCGGATGTTCGTGGGTGACCAGGACGGCGGTGGCGAAGTTCAGGGCGGCGGGCGCGTCGGTGAAGGTGCCGGGGTCGATGACCAGGGCGGCGCCGTCTTTCTCCAGCCTGACGCACGAGTGGCCGAGCTTGGTGAACTGCACGAGCCCCACGATACAGCCGGGCGGCCCGGGTCAGCGCAGCCCATCGAGGAGTCCCTCGCGTCCGAGGTCGAGCAGCAGCGCTGCTCCGGTATCGACGGCCTCGACCACGGGCCGGAGGGCTTCGAGCCCGGCGATCAGGGCTTGCGGCGGCACACCGCGTTGGACCAGCAGGTTCCGCAGCCAGTCGAGGAAGTCGCCGAAGATCGCCTGGTCGGCGGCGAGCAGCGTCGCGGCCAGGAATCGGACGATGAACACAAGATCCTCCCGGGTGCGGGTGATCTGGCGCTCGTCGTAATCGGCCATCGGCGGAAAGCGGGCGGTGAGGCCGTCGAACGCGGCACCGCCCAGCGCATCGGCCTGTGCGGTGAGGCGAAGTGCTACCGGATCGACCGGCGTCGGACCGCGGCTGACCGAAGGCGGCTCGGATTTCCAGCCCAACAGGATCGCCGCGGCGTCGGCCACCGTGAGCGCCCACGCGTCGGCGCCGAGACGCTCGGCTCGGCGCGGATCGATGCCGAACGCCGGGCCACCCGCGATAACGGGGATCCCCAGGCGGTGCGCGGCGTCGATGAGGCGCAGCGCGCCCGGGAAGAAGATGGGAACGCTGCACGAGACCGCCAGCGAGTCGGCACCAGAGCGGACGAGATACTCCGCCACCACGTCGGTGGGCGTCGAGGCGCCGAGCACCGCGACGCCCAGGCCGTGCTCGCGCAGCAACTCGCCGAACATCTGCGCGGCCAGCGCATGGAAGTCACCCTCCGCGCAGGTGACCACGGTCAGGCTACCGTCCGCCGACGGGCTCGTCTCGCCCATGAGCATGTCCAGCGCGGCCGCGGTTACCCCGGAGGCGAGGTGCTCGTCGGCCGACGTGAGCTCGTTGCAGTACCAGCGCTGGCCGACTTCGCGCTGAGCGGCGGCCAGCAGGTCCAGGACGATCCGCTCCCGGGATACCCGCCGGTCAAGCAGGTCAAGTGTGAGCCGGACCGCCGCCCCCCGGTTGCCGAGGACGGCATCGCGGAGGTAGGCCGGGAGGTAGTCTCGCGGCGGCCGGTAACCGGCAGGCCGACGGGCCAGGGCCCAGATCCACTGGTCGCGCCCGGCCTTCTTGGCCTGGTAGAGAGCCTGGTCGGCCAGGCTCAACGTCTCGTCGGGATCGCCTGCCGACGCGGCGATACCCGCCGAGAAAGTGACAGGAAACGGCCGTTTGGTCAGCCACTCGGCGCGCAGCCGGCTGAGGAAGGCGTCCGCGCCCTGCACAGAAGGCAGGACGACAAGGAACTCCTCACCGCCGAATCGCCCGACGATGTCGCGACCCCTGACGGTTCCGCCCAGCACGTGGCCGAATACGCGCAGCACCGCATCGCCCGCCGCGTGCCCGAAAGTGTCGTTAACCTGCTTGAAGTGGTCGAGGTCCAGCATGATCACGGTGTCGTCGGCCGAGAGCCTGCCGAGGGCGCGTTCGAGCATGCGGCGGTTGGGGAGGCCGGTCAGCAAGTCGGTCGACGCGGACTCGACTAGCCGCTCGTTCCGCCCGCTGAGCTGCAGGACAAGCCGGGCATCGAGCAGGAAGGTGGCCAGGTGCCGTTCGAGGAGGACACGCGCGGCGCTGTCGGGCGCAGCCGTGGGCAGCAGTGGCTCACCGTCGCCAAACGAGACGTCGACCGGGATCACGTCAGGGCCGTCCGTTCCGGCCGGGACCAGCTGGCCGCCAAGCTCGCGGACTAGGTGCTCGGCGACGCGCCGGGCGTCGTCGGCGGTGCGCAGCCGGAACAGGGACCTCGTCGCCTCGAGCAAGGCGCCCGGCACTTGGTCATGCGGCTCCGCTTCCACCCGCTGGCTCATTCAGCTATCTGGAAGCAGCACATAACGGCGGACTCCTGTGCCGCGCGGCCGGTCCGGCGCCGTAGGAATCCGTGCGTGCGAAATCCGGTGTTCCTCGGACCGCATATAACGGCGGAAACTTTCGGCGTCGTCCCACCACGACACCAGCTGGAAGACGCCTGGCCGCGTGACATCCCGCCAGGTCTCCAGCCGCTGGAAACCGGGGGCCTTTTCGACGAGGTGCAAACGCTCGCCGAACGCGCGCTCGAGCGTCCCCGCGCTCTCAGGCGAGATAGTAACCTCACTACTCACAACGAAGCCACGGCCGCCGTCCTGGCCCGTCACGCCGCCGTCAGGTGTCATAGTGACTTATCATAGTCGGCGGTCAAGATTGGCACCGTGAACGTCTATCGATGCCGGTCGGGCATATTAGAATTCCGGATAAAGTGATAAACGGCGGCTATATCGCGCCTACTCGGGGAATCGGTATATCGCGGGCCGATGAGTCATGGGTGGCTAGCCGTTGCTCGTGCCGGTTACTGTGGCCCGGATGCGCTCGACGATCTCGTTGGCCTCGGTCTCGGTGATCTCGATGAACTCGTTCACTAGGTCACCACGCTCGGCGGAGACGAGCAGCCAGCTGCGCTCCCAGATGAGGTTCCGGGTAAATGCTTCATCGAGCCTGCCGCCGTCCTCGGTATAGGTGCGCCGGAACACCCCTGCGGGCCGTTCACGTCTGCTCAGGTCATTCACGACGCCGTAGTAGGTAACCTTATCTGGCATCTGCGCCTCTCTCCGGGTAGTCGGGAATGCGGTCGGCGCTAGGCGGGACCGGCACCTCAGCGGTAACTTTCTTCTGGAACGCCTCCAGCACAAGCTCCTCGAACTTATCGGCCTGCTTGCTGCGGAGCCGTTCGTAGGCACCGTGCGTGAGCTGTTTGGCCTCGAAGCTGATGCGGGTATGGAACTGCACTTCAAACCGCTGGCCGGAATCTGGCTCAGCCCACTGACTGTTGATGCCCTTGTACTGCTCATCGGACCAGGAATTCTTTAGTTTCTCGAGCTCAAAGCCTTGGTCTTTCAGGCGCGCGATGTCCGTCCGGACGCCCTGAGTGTAGCTAGTCTCTTTATACTGAAAAGTGTACCGGATCGTGTCATGAACAAGTGAAACAGCTTCATCGGGCGAGACGTTGAGATCATTGGTGAATGCGCAGACCTTTTCTTTGATGCGGTCGCGGCCTTTCAGGCGGTGCTCGAAGCCGATCAGGTGGCGATCCGGGTCTTGGCTCTCGGTAGTGCGCAACGCAGGCGAGATCCTCTCTCGCTCCCGTTCGGCGACACGTTCGCACTCTGATTCGACTCGGCTGTTGACGGCGCGGTCCAGGGACCTGTTGCCCTCTCCGCGCCAGGAGCCTGGCGGATTAGCGGACTTGTCGACCGGCGGGCGTTCCTCAGGCGGCCATCTCCGCTGGTACTCCGTCCACATCCAGCGGGACTCCTTTGCCGACCCATCCCACTTCTGCGCCGCGGCCTGCTCCCTGGCCGCGGCCCGTTGCGCCGTAACCGACTCCTCCGCGGAAACCGCCACGCGCAGGTCGGCGTAATACTCCTGCCGATGGCGTATCTCGGCCTGGACGCCACCGGCCCGGGCCGCCCGGCCGCCGCCACCGCCTTGGTCATCCCGATGATCTGCGTGCCCGTCCGATGGCACGTCGGATTCATCGGGCCGGTCAACTCCCACTGGACCTCACGGCCGTCCCGCGATGCAGGGAACGACAAGAAGAGAGTAATTCATTACGATAAGTAGCGCCCCTTAGGATCGAGGATCTAACCGCCACCTAATAGGACGATGTCAACCCTCGGCCGGTTCATCCGTCATGGGTACCCGGTGGGCCACCGGGCACGCCGGGCCGGGCACGCCGGGCCGGGCGGTGCCGGGCCGGGCGGTGCCGGGCCGACGGGCTTTCAGGCTCGGGAGATACTGCGGGGGAAGCGTCACTTTGGCAGTCGGAGGTGAGCTGGTCATGCTGCTGGCGGGGAGCGCGCTCACGCCCGGGCCGGGTCGGCCGTGACCGTGGCTAGCCGCGCGTTCGCGGCCATGCTCAAGGTTCCGCCGGCGCTGACCCGGGACATCGTGGTGGAGCGGGACGTGGCGATCCACGCTCCCGACGGGACCTGCTTGCTGACCGATGTGTACCTCGCCCGCTCGCGAGAGCCGCTGCCCGCCATCTTGATGCGTTCGCCGTACGGGCGCCGCGGGCCCTACGGCACTATGGCCCGGCTATTTGCCGAGCGGGGGTACCACGTGGTCTTGCAGAGCACGCGGGGTACGTTCGGCTCCGGCGGGCAGATCGACTTCGACCGCGAGGCCGGCGACGGCCGGTCGACGGCCGACTGGATCATCGGCCAGGACTGGTCCAACGGCGAGATCGGCGGGTTCGGCGGCAGCTATCTCAGCTTCACCCAGCTGGCGCTGGCCTCGACCAGGCCGCCCCAGCTCAAGGCGATGGCCATCGGGACCTGGGGCGCCGAGCGGCGTGCCTCCTACTACCAGGGCGGCTCCTTCGCGCTAGACCGGGCGCTGGGCTGGACCTACACGATCTGCCACCAGGAACGGCCGCTGGCATTCGTGCGGACGCCGCTGCTCGCCCGGCGGGAACTGGAGTCGGCGTTCGCCCATCTTCCGCTGCTCGACGCCGACGTGCTCGCCGCCGGGCAACCGGTCGGGTTCTACCGGGCGTGGCTGGAGCACGACCAGCCGGGCGACCCGTACTGGACGCCCACCGATTTCCGGCCGCTGCTGCGCGACCTCGGCATCGCGGTGACCATGATCGCCGGCTGGTACGACCCGTTCCTGCCGTCCATGCTGGCGGACTACCAGGCGCTACGGGACGGCGGCCAGACGGCCCGGTTGCGAGTCGGCGGCTGGCACCACACCAGCCAGGACCTGTTCCGGTATGCGATCAGGGATGCCCTGGGCTGGCTTGACACGCACCTGCGCCACCAGCCGCCGCCGTCCCAGGCCCAGGCCCCGGCCCAGGCCCAGGCCCCGGCCCAGGCCCCGGCCCAGGCCCCGGCCCCGGCCCCGGCCCCGGCCCCGGACCTGGACCTGGACCTGGACCCGGTCCCGGTCCCGGTCCCGGTCTCGGTCCGGGTGGAGGTGATGGGCGGGGGCGGATGGCGTGCCCTGCCGCGGTGGCCACCGCCGTTCAGCATCCAGCGCTGGCACCTGCAGCCCGCGGGGGTGCTGGCCACCGCGCCGCCGCCCGCGTGCGAACCCGACCGGTACCGGTACGATCCGGCCGACCCCACGCCCGCGGTCGGTGGCACGAGCATCATGAACGCCGGGCCCAGGGACAACCAGGCGCTAGAACGGCGGCCGGACGTCCTGACCTACACCAGCGCGCCGCTGGCCACCGCGCTCGAGATCGCCGGCCCGGTCACCGCCGAGCTCCACGTCGGCTCAAGCAGTGCGCACACCGACTTTTTCGCCCGGCTGTGTGACGTCGACCCGCGGGGACGATCGGTCAACATCACCGATGGGCTTCTCCGGCTGACGGCGGACGGGGACGGGCCGATACGCATCGACCTGTGGCCGACCGCGCACCGGTTCGGTCCCGGGCACCGGATCCGCCTGCAGATCTCCAGCGGCGCCCACCCGCGTTACGCGCGCAACCCCGGCACCGGCGAGCCGCTGGCCACGGCGACATCCCTCCGCGCGGTGGAGCAGGCCATCCACCACGATCCCCCGCAACCCTCGGCGGTCTTGCTGCCAGCCACGGACGCGAGATAGCGGGCACGCCTCAGTCACGTTGGCTGATCCACACCGAAGTCACGTTGGCTCCACACCGATACGTGGGCGGGTTCCAGGGCCTGTCCCACGACACCGGCCAGGTCATCTCGGACGGAATCCAGGTCGACCGCGTCTTTCAGGCGGGCCGGGAACGCCGCCACGGTCTGGTCCGCGTCGTACCTGGCGCGGTTGAACCGCCGGTTCACGGCCCGCTGCACCCGCCGCCGCACCGGATTGAACAACGCCGCCGCCGCCAGCGTGGAGGCAGCCACGGCGTGACCGGACAGGGGAACCACTGTCCGTTCGGAAAATAAGATCTTTTGCCGAACGGGCCGCCGTGTCAGTTCCTGGTCAGCCAGCCAGGTCATCCTGGCTATGGTTCAGTCATGGACGTGCAACTCGCGAGTGAGCTCGACCCGGCCGCCGAAGCCGAGCAGCTGGAGCAGTGGGCGGCGAGTTACCGCACCTCGGGTGGACAGGGTGGCTGGCTGGCGCCCGGCCGGGAAGCCGGGGAGCGGTGGCAGGCGGTGATCCGGGCGGTCCTGCGGGACGAGGTCGATCAGCGTGATCTGGCCGATCCGGGGCGGCTGATCGGCCACCGCCGCGCCCGCCATCCTGCTCCTGCCGCGTGGGTGTCGCCGCGGCGGGTGATCTTCGCCGAGGGGCGTCGCGCGGTGGAGGCCTGGCGGCTGGACGAGCTGGTCGACGTGCGGGTCCTGGATGACCTGACCGGCGTGGTGCTGCTCACGGCCGAACCCAGCCCCGACGACGACGACCGGTTCCCGGCGCTGCTCTCCGACGTCGTGCCGTGGTGGTCGAAATGGGCTGGGACGGCCCCGCCCGGCTACGGCCTGCGCCGGGTCGACCTGGACTGGCTGAAGTTCGAGGTCGTCTTCGCCGCCCAGCGCGATCGCCTCGACGAGTGGACCCGCGACTTGCCGTCCCGGCTGTCCGGTATCGTGCGCCGAGCCCAAGACGCCCCGGCCCGGTAGCCGCGGATCGCCCTATCATTACCTGCGGCTGCTGCTTATACAAGCGGGAACTTATTACCTGCTGCCGGTCACTTATGTAATCAAAGCGGTCAAACGAGAATTTCACTGCACTGATACCGCGCATTATAATCCGGCAGCTTGCTCATGCCGAGGCTGAGCCGCGAAGCGCTTTGTCATATTGCCCGGTGATGCCTATGCCTATCTATCTTCCCTCCAGTCACACGACAACCGTCTACCACATATTACGAAATTAAGTTGCTCGCTAGTTAGCCTGCCAGCATCGGATCGAAATGGCTAACATAACGGTTAATCACTCATCCCGGGCGGTTGTTGCGGGGACCGTCAACGGGGTGTTCGCTTATGGCCACGATCCGGCCTGTACTGGGCAGGAGGCACAATGAACACCCGCAGTTTGTGTGCGGTACCGCTCATTACCGCAGTCATCATGGTCCTGGCCGCCGGGTGCAGCACGTCGGTCAGCACCACGGCGGCCACCTTGGCCGCGTCGCAGCCCGAGGAGCCTGACATCACGGTCGCCGCCATCCCGGCAGTCGACCTGGTCGGCCTGTACATCGCGCAGAACGAGGGGCTGTTCGCCCAGCAAGGGCTGCACGTGACGCTCGAGGAGATAGCCAGCAGCCAGTCGATCATCGCCAGCCAGCTCAAGGGCCAGGTCGACATCACGGCCGGAAGCTACGTCCCTTACATTTCGGCGCAGGCGGCGGGGGCCAGGTTCCGGATCCTCGCCGAGGCCTCCATCTTGGGAGCGGGCAGCCGCGAGCTGATCACCACCGCGGACTCGCCCATCACGACAGTCGCCGGGCTGGCGGGCAAGAAGATCGGGGTCAACGGAACCAACAGCATCGGCACCCTGCTGATCAGCTCGGTGCTGGCCGAACACGGCATCTCGCCGAAGAAGGTGGATTTCGTCACGGACGCCGACGGCTTCCCCACGATGCCCGGGCAACTTCAGGACGGCGCCTGGGATGCAGCGTTTCTTTCCGAGCCCTACATCACCGTCGCGCAGGAGGAGTACGGCGATCAGGTGCTGGCTGACCTCGACCAGGGCGCCATCTCGAACTTCCCCATCGATGGGTACGTCGCCACCCAGGCATGGGCGCAGAAGTACCCCAAGACGGCGGCGGCGTTCGTGCGAGCAATCGAAGCGGGACAGCGGATCGCCAACAGCGACGCCCCTGCCGTTCAGGCCGCGATGGCGCGGTACGACAAACTACCGCGCCAGGTGACCGCCGCCATGGTGCTGTCCCGTTATCCGATCGGCCCGGTGGAGGAGACGCGGATCCAGCGCGTCGCCACGGCCATGCTCCAGTTCGGCATGCTCGGCAAGCAATACGGTACTGAGGTTGAGCGGGGGACCCTGGTCGAATCGATGGTCGGCCCCGGCTCCTGAGCGACTGTCACACGTCCTGGTGCTCAGCCGCAGGCTTTCGCCCTGGCTCAGATGAGATGAACCCAGCCCGAGCCGGCTTCTCGGGATTGTGTGAAATGACTGCCCTGATGGAGGACCTGCTGTCACACGACCACCGGAATGGCCTGACTTATGACACGTTAGGGCGCACTGGGATGTCCGCGGGCGCGGGGACGGCGCTTGTTTGTCAAGTGTCTTGATTGACAAGTATGTTGACATTTATCGGCAGGGGTCCGTAGGTTGACTCCATGGCCGGTGTTCCTGATGGCACGGCTCCGGGCGGCGCTGTTCCGGGCGGCGCTGTTCCGGGCGGCGCTGTTCCGGGCGGCGCTGTTCCGGGCGGTGAGGCCAACATCCCTGCGCTGCTGCGCGGGGCGCGGGGGAGCTACGCCCACACGATCGCCGCTTACCTGGCCGAGGCTGGGTGCGATGACCTGCCGCAGAACGGGCCGTTCGTCCTCGGCGGGATGGCCAGCCACCGCGCCTCGGCCGTGGACATGATCCGGGGCCTCGGGGTCACCCGGCAGGCGGCGAGCCAGCTCATCGACACGCTGGTCGTGCGGGGCTTCCTCAGCCGCGAGGTCAACCCCGCGGACCGCCGTCGGCTGAACATCGAGCTGACCGACCGGGGGCGGGCCGCCGCCGAGGCGATCGGGGCGGCGATCGGCCAGGTCGACGAGGAGCTTGCCGCGGTGATCACCCCGGCCGAGCTGGCCGGACTTCGGGCCGGCCTTATCGCGCTCGCCAAGATCAGGGAAAGGACCAGGCGCGATGGCCAGCCAAAGGACCTATGAGATCCCGCTCGGGCGCCTGTTCAGCGTCGCGCCGGGCATCCCGACGACCGACATGGCGCGCACGGTCGAGCATTACCAGCGGCTCGGGTTCACGTTCTCGGCGCCCGGCTCGGCTGCCCCGCCTGCCGAGGCCAGTTTCGCCATCGGCGAGCGGGACGGCGTGTCGCTGCACTTCGCCCTCAAGCCGGATCACGACCCCAGCCGCACCGCCACCTGGGTCTACATCTCGGTCGAGGACGCCGGCGAGCTGAGCGCGGAGTTCGACGCGTCCGGTGCCGGCCAGGGCCGGACCCCGCGCGATACGGACTACAAGATGCGCGAGCTCGCGCACATCGACCCCGACGGCAACCTGCTCCTGTTCGGTTCGCCCCGGCCCGAAGACCCCGCAGAGCGGCCGGCGGGTGAGCCGGCGGCCGGCCAGGATCCAGGCGCCGCGCACGATCCGCGTGTCTTCGAGTTCGCCACCGCCCTCTTGAGGGGGGACGAGGCCCGGCTGCGGGCGCTGCTCGCGGCCGACCCGGGCCTCGCGAGGAGCCTGATCAACTCATGCACGCCGCTGCACCTGTTCGCCGACGCGCCTGGCCACCGGCCCAACCCGGCCCAGGTGGTGTCCGCGCTCGTCGAGGCGGGCGCGGACCTCGACGCTCACGCGGCCGGGACGTGGCACCACGAGACCCCGCTGCACTGGGCGGCGAGCAACGACGACGTCGAGCTCATCGACGCGCTGCTCGACGCGGGTGCCGACATCGAGCACCCCGGCTCGTCCATCAGCGGCGGTCCGCCGGCCGAGTCCGCCCTGGGCTACACGCAGTGGAACGCCCTGCGCAGGCTCTACCAGCGCGGCGCGACGATGAACCTGTCCCGCGCGGCGGCACTCGGCCTGATGCCGCTGGTCACCGAGCTCGCGACGGCGACCCCGCCGGAACCCGAAGAGCTCGCCCTGGCGTTCTGGAACGCCTGCCGGGCCGGCCAGCTCCAAGCCGCCCGCTACCTGGCCGGACGCGGCGCCGACACCAACTGGCGCGCTCCGTGGTCCGGCGAGACCCCGCTCGACGCGGCCCGCGACTCCCGCGAGCGCGCGGTCGTCGCCTGGCTAACCCGCCGGTCAACCTCCTGAGGAGTCGTCGTAGTGCCTGGGCGTGCGAACCGATACGCCCCCCAGCCGGGCGAACTCTCCGCTGGTGAACATGACATCAGGATGCAGCCCGCACGCAACGTCAGGGTCAAGGGCATCCCGCACGCGAATTCAGGCCGCGGTCGGTCCTGGCTCCTCGGTGCGGGGGGCGGGCATGGGCCCGAGCGGAAGGCGGACCGTAAACGTGCTTCCGTGGCCTTCGCTCTCGACGGCGATCGTGCCGTTGTGTGCGGCCACGATGGCCTGGGTGATGGTCAGCCCCAGCCCGGTGCCCTGGATCGCCTGTCGCTTGGCGATCGCGGTGCGGAAGAAGCGCTCGAAGATCCGCTCCCGGTCGGCCGCGGGGATGCCGATACCGGTGTCGGCGACCGTGAGCACGGCCTGGTCTCCCTCCGTCCCGAGCTTGACCTCGACCTTCCCGCCATCCGGGGTGAACTTCACGGCGTTGGACAGGAGGTTGCCGAGTAGCTGGCCGATGCGCGTCGGGTCGACGGTGAGGCGGGAAACGGCGGTGGCGGAGAGCACCAGGTCGATGTGCTTGCGCTCAGCCTCGGGCCGCATCTCGTCCACCGCGCAGGCGGCGATGTCTGCAAGGTCAGCACTGCGGAACTCCATCGGCATCTGTCCAGAATTGATCTGGGCCAGCAATTGCAGGTCCCCGGCGAGGCGCAGGAGGCGCTTGGCGTTCCGGTCGATTACCTCGACGCAATGGTCGGCGTCCGGCGCGCTCAGGCCGTCCTCCATGAGGATCTCGACGTAACCGAGGATCGACGCCAGCGGCGTCCTAAGCTCATGTGAGAACATGCCGATGAACTCGTCCTTCAGCCGGTCAAGCTCGCGTAGCCGCTCGTTCTGGGCTATCAGCTTGAGAGCCTGCTCGGCCAGCATGTTTTCGGCCATGGTTTGCGCGGTGACATCGCGGGAGATCCCGAAGGTGCCGATGACCCGGTCATGGGAGTCCCGAAGCGGCATCTTGGTGGTCGACACCCAGGTGCCCGTCCGGCCGCCGTAGGTCTCCAGCTCCACCTTTCCCACCATTGACTCGCCCGTCTTGATAACCCGCTGCTCGTCCTGAAAGGCAGCGGAGGCGTGCTCGGCGCTGAAGACATCGAAGTCCGTCTTCCCGATCAAATCCTCCACCGCGCGACCCGGGGCGTACGCGGCGATCCAGCCCGCGCTGACCAGGAGGAACCGGCTCTGCAGGTCCTTGAAGTACACGCGTATTCCGGTAGCGGACAGCAGGTTGCTCATGCAGGTGAGCTCAAGCTCACGCTGTGACTCGCCCTCCCGCCGCCGCTGTGCGGGCAGGTTGACCCTGACCATCGCACCCTCCTGAAAGATTGAAGCGGTCGCGGTGCCGCTGGACTTGAGGGGCACGGTCTAAACGATGCTATCTTACTATGGGTGATGTCAATATTACACATAGTGCCTACCTGGGCCGGCTGCCGGCTAGGCCACGGGTGACACGGGCGTGGGGGGATGGATGGCCACGGTTCTGCTGGCCGAAGATGACGCTGACATCCGGTTTCTCGTGACCCTCAAGCTCACGCAGGCCGGTTATCAGGTCAGGGGGTTCGGGGACGGCCTCTCCGCTGCCGCCGACGCCCGCGAGCATCCACCTGACCTGGCCATCCTTGACACCATGATGCCCGGCATGTCCGGCTTGGAGGTGTGCCGGGAACTCCGCAAGGAGCCGGCCACGGCGAAGATACCAGTCATCATCCTGACGGCCCTGGCGCACGAGGCTGACATCACGGCCGGATTGGCCGCGGGAGCCGACGACTATATCGTCAAGCCGTTCAGCACTCGCGATTTCACGACGCGCGTCAACGCGGTGCTAGCCCGGGTCCATGCACGCTTAGTGCTTGTTCACCGGCCGGAGGTCGGGCGTATCGTCGGAAGGTAGGGCTTCGGCAGGTCGGCGGGGACGGGCCAGCCCGCCCCGCCTGACCGCGAAGAACATCCACGCCCCGGGCCAAGAAGGCCCACTCCAGGGCGAGATGGGACGGCCGCCGATCACAGATCTGTGCGGCGCAATAACCAAACGCCGGACGGCAAAGACCCCACCAGATCGGCGGGTCGGCGAGCGGTCATCAATTGGTTACTCGTGCTGGGCTCGGCTGACGAATCGGTCCCTGTCCACGACCACCCGCTCCAGCGTGCCTGCGCCGACGACCACGTGGTGGTCATCCGGTGATCCCGGGAGCAGCTTGTGCCGGGCCATGAACCTGAACACAAGCTGCCGTCCGTCCACCTCAGTGAGTTCGGCCTCGACCACGACCTCCGCCCCGAGCGGGCTCGGCCGGCTGTGTTCCATGACGGCTGACGTGCCGACCGAGGTCTGGCCTGGTTCCAGGCTGGGCCTGATAGCCGCCGCCGCTGCCGCCTCGGCCAGCGCGAGCAGCCGCGGCGTGCCCAGCACGGGCACGTCACCGCTGCCCATCGCCACCGCCGTATCGGTGCCGGCGACAACAATCCGCACGAATGAGCACAACCCCGGTACCAGCGCCATCCCCGTAGCCTAATGGCCCTGCAGATCCGGCCTCTCTGCAGTATTTAGCGTATTTATTCGCGGTTCAGTTCGCCTGGCTGCGGCCTGGCGCGCTTCGCTACATCGTTGTCGCGCATGCTTAAGGAGGCCGGATCGCCGCCTATTCACGGCTCTCATCCATCCGTCGGCGGCGGTTCGGACCCGGAGCGGGCAACGGCCGGGCCCTTGGTGGGCCCGGCCGTGTACTCGGGGGTCAGACGGTGACGTCGTGGTAGGCGGGTGCGCTGTCGGCTGCGGTCATTCCGGCTGTGACGGGAGAGGGCTTGAAGCCTTTGACGACCAGCCAGAGGCCAAGCGATAGCTCCCAGGCAGCCACCGGGAGCGCGGCGAGCTCGGGGGAGCCCAGCTTAAAGCCGCCGAATAGCGTTGCGATTACGGTGCAGATAAGCAGGGGGGCTCCGATGAGTCCGACCACGGGAATGACACGGGGCACGAGCCGGGACCGGTACAGCAAGGAGCCAAGCAGCAGTGCGTTGATGCCCGGCATGAGGCTCTGTCCGAGCAGGAACGTCCAGTTGTAGATCGCAACGTGCGACGCGCCGGTGGTGACGAGCGCGGCCGCGTTTGCTCCGGCCGCTCCGCCCAGGTCCTGCCGCAAGGTCAGCAGCGAAAGCAGGCTCACGACGCCGGTGAAGATCATGACGGCTTCCAGGACGCGAGCGGCGACAAAGCCAAGCGCGACGCCTTCGTTCTGCCGCTTGACCACCGGGTACAGCGTGACGGCGGTGCCGATGCCGGCCAGGGCGACGAGCACCTCGAGGAAGCCGCCCACGAGCACGCCGGTGTGGGAGCCGGAGGACAGGATCCAGTCCCGGTGGTTCTTCACCGGGCCGTAGAGGGCGAGCGTGGGGATGGAGATGAAGGTGATCAGGTAGAAGACGCCCGCGACGAGCGCGGTCTTCCTCATTGAGTCCATTGGGACTCTTTTCGTTGCTGTGATTCGCGTGATGGTCGTCATGTCGGTCTCCTGTGCTGGATTGATGCGTTTACCGCGGAACGCGGCCGCCGTGGGTGTTGATCACCTGATCGGTGCCTTTAGGATTCAGCGCCTCGGCGCCGATATAAAGCGCAGTGGTAAGCGGCAGGAAAAGAGTCAGCACGCGCAGGCGTACCCGCGAAGGCTTATCCATTGAATTCTCCGTCCGGGTCCAGATGACCGGATGGGGCTGAGGATCTGAACGCTACGAGGTCGGCCGCCTCCCCACATCTGCCCCAGGACCACTGTTCGCCTCGCTCCTATGCCTGCAGGCATAGGCACAGCAGCAGCGCGGTCACTCCCGACGGCAGCGCGTCGCGGGTCCGGATCTCCACCACCTGGGACGGCGCCGCCGGGCCGGCGGGTTCTTCGAGCGACTCTTCGCGCCCAAGGTCATGCAGGGCATCTACGCCGACGCACTGGAGCGCCTGAACGCCTACGCGCGGGAACACACCACAACCGATAGCAGCCAGCCTGGAACCTGAGCCCGTCAGGCGCTGCCCTCCGGATAACGCTCCCCCAAGCCCCTGCTAAGAGCCTCAGCGACCACAAGGCCTACGGCGCCGACCAGACATCGGCTTCACGGGCGGAATCCCGGAAACTCCGGCTAGCGCTTACGGGCGACTGCGGCCCAAGCCGACACCTCGTATTCCCGGACGTCTAGGCCTGGCCCGGGGCGCCACCGGTGGCACTGCACGATGCCGGGCTCCATAACATCTAGGCCCTCGAAAAAACGGGTCACTTCAGTGATGCTGCGCCTGGTCTGCCGGGTGGCGACCGACTGGTTGTAGCGCCGGGCGCCCTCGGCGACGGCCTCGTCGTTCACGTCGCTGGCGGGGTGCGTTATCACCAGGTAACTGCCAGCCGGTACTGCGTCCATCAGGTGCGTGACGATCCCGTATGGGTCATCGCCGTCGCTGATCAAGAACAAGATCCCGACCAGCACGACGGCGATCGGCCGGGTGAAGTCCAGCGTCCGGGCCGCTTCCTTCAAGATTGTCCCCGGGTCGCGCAGATCGGCGTCGATGTAGGCGGTGGCACCCTGCGGGCTGCTAGTCAGCAGGGCACGGGCGTGAGACAGCACGATCGGGTCGTTGTCCGCGTAGACAACCCGCGTCTCCGGCACGATGTCCTGGGCCACCTCATGCAGGTTCGGACTGGTCGGGATGCCCGTGCCGATGTCTAGGAACTGCCGCATGCCCGCCTCGGCCGCCAGGTACGCCACCGCCCGGCGCATGAAGGCCCGGTTCTCGCGGACATCACGGACGATGGTCGGCCTCGCGGCAATCACGCTCTCGGCCGCGGCCCGGTCGGCGGCGAAGTTGTCCTTCCCGCCCAGCCAGTAGTCATAGACCCGGGCCGAATGAGCGACGCCGGCGTCGAACTTAGACCGCTCTGCCCGCACTTCGGGAGCGGGCACCCCCTCTGCCTGGTTGCCAGCCGCCATGCGCTTTCCTCACTGGCCGGGAGACCACATCTGTCCCGCAATAGCCTAGTGCCATGCTGCGCAGCGATCCGCCCTCGCGATGCTTCCAAGGTGAGCTCAGAGCTACGCGTCAGCAACCAGACCCTGGCAAGAGCTTCCGCTGACCCGGCTGCGGGAGGCCCGTAGCGGCGCTACCGAGCATTCCGGTGTGGCGCTGATGGCGACTAGCCGTTGCTCGCACCGGTCACTCTCGTCCGGATCCTTTCAACGATCTGGTCTGCTTCGTCCACGGTGATCTCGATGAAATCGTTCTGCAGGTCGCCGCGCTCGGCGGAGATCAGCGCTGGGCTGAATTCCCAGACGAGATTCCGTGTGAATGCTTCGTCTGACCGGCCGCCATCCTCAGTGTAAGTTCGCCGGAATATCCCTGCCGGTTGCTCACGGCTGCTCAGGTCATCCACGACGGCGTAGTACGTGGCCTTATCTGGCATCTGTTTTCCTCTCCGGGTAGTCGGGAATGCCGTCGGCGCGAGCCGGGACCGGCACCTCGGCGGTGACTTTCTGTTGGAAGGCCTCCAGCACCATCTGCTCGAACTTATCGGGCTGGCGGGTGCGGAGCCGCTCGTAGGCGCCATGGGTAAGCTGTTTGCCCTCGAAGCTGATACGGGTGTGAAACTGCACTTCGAACCGCTGGCCGGTATCCGGTTCGATCCACTGGCTGTTGATGCCCTTGTACTGGTCATCGGACCAGGAATTCTTGAGCTTGTCCAGCTTAAAGCCCTGATCCCTCAGGCGCGCGATATCGCCCAGAACGCCCTGGGTGTAGCGAGCCTCACGATACTCAAAGGTATACCGGATCACGTCAGGCACAAGCGAAACAGCCTGCTCCGGGGAGCGGCTAAAGTCCTTGATGGTTCCGTCGACTTTCTCTTTGATGCGGTCGCGACCTTTCAGGCGGTATTCGAAGCCGATCAGGTGCCGGTCTGGATCTTGACTTTCCGTCGCGCGCAACGCTGGCGAGATCTTCTCTTGCTCCCGTTCGGTGACACGGTCACACTCTGCTTCAACCCGGCCGTTGACGGCACGGTCCAGGAACTTGTCGCCTTCTCCGCGCCAGGAACCCGGCGGATCTCCGGATCTATTGACCGCCGGGCGTTCCTCGGGGGGGCCACTTCCGCTGGTACTCCGCCCACATCCAGCGGGACTCCGTTGCCGTCTCACCCCACTTCTGCGCCGCGGCCTGCTCCTTGGCCGCGGCCCGTTGCGTCGTCACCGATTCCTCCGCGGAAACCGCCACGCGCAGGTCGTCGTAATACTCCTGCCGATGGCGTGTCTCGACCTGGACGCCACCGGCCCGACCTGCGCGGCTGCCACCACCGCCCTCGCTGTCCCGATGATCTGCGGGCCCATCCGGCGGGACATCGGCGTCATCGGGACGGTCAACTCCCATCGGACCTCACAGCTGCTCCGCGGCGCAGGACGTGGCACAAAGAGAGCATTTCATGACAATAAGTAGCATGCCTTCGAGGACGAGGATCTGACCGCCACTTCGTAAGACGACGTCAACAATCGGCCGGTTCACCGGCGTGTACTGGACGGCGACCGTGGTCGACCGGTTCGCGGCCAGCCGACGCGGGTGTCGTGTTCATCAACGCTGCCCATCCTCCTCGGCCCAGATCGCAGGTGGATAGGGCGGCTAGGCAACTTCGACGGCGGTCGGCCCGGTCGTACCGGACTTACGGAACGATTTGTAGCCGGCTTAGTGAGTGGCCCCTCCAAACCCGGCAGCCCCGCCAGGAACCACCGCAGCCCCCATCCGGCCCGGCCCGGCCACCGCGGGCCGCGCCGCCACCGCACCGATGGAACATAGGGCCGGATAGAACCGGCCCGCTGGTCCATCGGTGCGGCCCGATTACGGGGCGGCAGCACCTGGCTCGTCCCTCTTGGGCATATTAAGGATGGTTTGGCGGTTGCTGGGTGGGCCGGCGCACAGCGCGCAGCGCGACTGTTACCAGCGGCAGAGTGAACTCGCCGGCCGAGGTCTCTGGCTGGCGGTGCAGGAAATCGCGGATCGCGGCGAGCGTCCTGGCACGCTCCCCCTCGTCGGCCACCAGCATTCGCGAGCGGGTGGCAATGGCGGCCACCAGCGAGTCGGCGCTCCGTAGCTGACCATTGCCGAACTCGCGCTCCTCCACCGGGCCAAACCAGCTGCTGCCTGCGCGCAGCGCGCCTTGTTCGGTATCCGCTTCCGCGGGTGCCCGCCAGAGTGACAACGTTGCCCCGCTCTTGCTGATCGCGGCGAGCCCGGCGACCCAGCCGACCCGGTCGTCATCCACGTTCCACAGCCCGGCGAGTACGCCGCCAGGCGTCAGCACCCTGGCGATCTCCGGCAGCGCCCGGTTCAGGTCGAACCAGTGCATCGCCTGCCCGCACAGCACCGCGTCCACGCTCTGGTCCGGCAGCGGGAGTATCTCGGCGCTGCCTTCCACGGCCCGCACTCCTGGCAGCTGGCGGCGCAGCTCGGCGCGCATGGCCTGGTCCGGCTCTACCGCGACGACATCGGCACCGAGGCGGGCGAGCGCGCCGGCCAGGATGCCGGTCCCCGCGCCCAGATCCACCACCCGGACCGGCTGTGCGTCGCTGACCGGTGCCAGGCACCAGCGGATGGCCACTTCGGCGTAGCCAGGGCGGTGCCGCGCGTATTGCGCGGCCGCCGCGCCGAACGAGGAGGCACGCCGCAGCCGGTCGGCCGACGCTGCCGCTGCTCCCAGCCGCTCTGCCGCTGTCTCCATCCGGCCATGGTATGCACGCCCGGCCCGAGCTAGCCTCCGCCTCCACGCCGCCCAGCTGTCAGGCGTCTGGAATGCCGATGCGCTGGGCGAAGACGCGAAGCCCCGCTGACGCGACCAGGCCCAGGCCCAGGCCCAGTGCGCTAAATGTCCGAACTATCCGTAATTTGATGCTGACTAATGGTGCGATTCCGCATGTCAGCGCCGTGATCTTGCCTTAGAGTCTCGGTTCAGAGTTAGCATGCAGTCCTGAGATGTGGCTCATGCAATCGAGTAGATCTGTAGCGACAGCGGGAGACTGTCTTGGACTCGATGGGTTTGCTGCTCACCTCACATAGGCGCGGCCGTTGCCTGGTGGTGAACGTCTGCGGGAACGTCGGAGCTGGCACAGAGGGACTGCTGCATACCGGGCTTCGCGCCGCTCTGGAAAGCGATCTCCTGCTCATCGCGGCGAACCTAGCCGAGGCGGTGCTGGCCGACGCCGCCGCCCTGGAGGTGCTGACCAGCATCCACCGCCGCGCGGCCGCGGCCAGCAAGGTGTTCCTGGTGGTCGCGCCGGACGCCCAGGCGCACGAGACGATGCGGGTCACCGGGCTGGACCGGTCACTGCTGGTCTTCCCCACCGTCGCCGACTTCAACGCCTGGAACGGCGACCCAGGCACCCAGTCAACCGACGACCCCAGCACCCAATCAGATGGCGGCGGCGTACTCACATGCGGATAAGCCCCAGCAGGTGCGCCAGCCCCGCCGTCGGCGGTCGCGGACAACACCCGGTAGGTGTAGAAGTCGACGAACCAGATCCGGCCCTCGTGCCAGCGAGGACACTCCGGGTACGTCAAGTCGGCGGAACGGACCGTGGCTCTCCTGGCCGAGCACGCCATCCCGTTCACCGAGGTGGCCGCGTGAGCGGTGCGCTCAGGCGGATTCGCCGGCGACCTCACGGTGACCGTGCAGCGCCGCCGTGTCGGCGGCGGCCCGGCCGGAATACCAGCCTTCGGAGTCGCTTACGCGGCCGGTCCGGTGATACGAGACGCTGCCGCCGAACATCTCATCGACCGCGTCATCGACGGCCTGGTGCCGGGCAGCGAGCACCGGGAGCAGATTCCGGCCTGGCGCCTCGGCCGCCACCTGGCGTTCCGCGTCCCCCGTAGCCCCGGCCAGCCGCTCTCCGATCCGGATGGCGTAGGACATGAGGAACGACTGGCGAAACGCCCGGGTGCGCGACCGGCCGTAGCGATCCCGCTTCGCTCCGGCCCGCAGCATCGCGGTGTTCGCCTGCACGAGCAGCGAGGTGAACAGCAGCTCAACCGCCTCGAGATCGGCGGGGAAGCCGATCACCGCCGACATCCCTAGGCTCTTGTACCACACGGCCCGGCACCGGTTGGCCTTGGCGACCTCCTCGAGCAGCTGTGCCTTCGGCCCTTCGTAAGGGTTGTCCACCGGCAGCCTCCGGCTGGCCGGCTCGTCCTTCCTGCCCGCCTCGGCCGCGAGCAGCGCGTGGTCGATGCTGTACTTTGCCATCAGCTCCTGCGCCCTGGCGGACAGCGCCTCGGCCTCCTCGGTGAACTCCGTGGATTCCGCCTTCGCGAGGAGGGCACGGATCTTGCCGAGGATCCGCTCGTCGGCGGTCCGCTCCTCGCCAGCCGCGGCGTCCGGCCTGGCCGCGGCACCGGGCCGTACCGTACCGGGCAGCGGGCACAGCCGGGGCAGCACCGGCAGGTGGCCGAGCACCAAGAGCAGCTCCACCGCCGTTATCAAGGTGGCCTGCGGACTGTCCCCCTCCCGGCCGCGCCACCGGCCGAGATAAGCGTCGTCACTCCCCCACCACACCTCGGTCCTGAGGGCGGACAGCTGCGCCAGCCAGCGGTCGTCCACTGTGGCGGCGGCGTAGCCGCGCATCTCGTCGGCGATCATGTCGGTGGCCATCCGGGCATGCGAGTCACCCCTCTCCCGGCCCGCATGGCGCACCAGCTCAGCGGGCTGCCAGCCGTGCCGCCAGGCGCCTGTCACCGAGACGCGCAGGTAACTGACCAGCTCACGGCTGACGGTGGCGTCCCAGCCCGGCACCTGCTGCTGGCCGGCCAGCGCCTCCACCCACTCCATGAACTGGTCCTGCAGGCCGCGCCCAAGGGCATGCAGGGCCTCGGCCACCCCCACGGCGGCAAGCTCCCGCTGAGACGGCTGCTCTGCCTCGTGCGGCGGTCGCGACGGGCCGGACGGCGATGACGCGGACGGCTGCGCCGCGCGCCGCTGCTTGCGCTCCCTCTCCTGCTTTAGCCGCCGCTGCCGACTCGCCTTGCCCACGAAGCAGACCTCCCTAGCTCGACCCTGCGGAAGATCCTGCCACGAGGCACTGACAAACGCCGCGAGAGGCACGCCGCCAGCAGACCGGTCCAGGCAGCGCGAATGTCGGTGGCCGGTATTAGCCTCGGGCCATGGACGTCATCCTGATTCCTGGTTTCTGGCTCGACGGCTCGTCGTGGGACGACGTGGTTCCCGCCCTCGAGCAGGCAGGACACCACACGCATGCGCTCACGCTGCCCGGCATGGAGGCGAAAGACGCCGATCGCTCCGGGATCACCCTGCGCGACCACGTGGAAGCGGTCGTCGAGGTGATCGACTCCGTTGACCCGGCTGACGGCAAGGTCGTGCTTGTCGGGCACTCCGGCGGCGGTGCGATCGCCCACGCCGCGGTCGACGCGCGGCCCGCCCGCGTCGCCCGCGTGGTCTACGTGGACAGCGGTCCCCTCGGCGCGGGCGGGGTCATCAACGACGACCTCCCGGTCGAGAATGGCGAGGTCCCGCTGCCAGATTGGCCGCTGTTCGACGACGAGGACCTCGTCGACCTCGACGGCGAGCTGCGCGCGGCGTTCCGCGAGCGCGCAATCCCGACGCCCGCGCACGTGACGAGCGACCCGCAGCAGCTCTCCGACGAACGCCGTTATGAGGTGCCGGTCACCGTCATCGCGTGCGAGTTCCCCAGCGCCAAGCTCCAGGAGTGGATGGAGCAAGGCCATCCGTACGTGCGCGAGCTCGCGAAGATCCGGGAGGTGGATTACATCGACCTGCCCACCGGTCACTGGCCGCAGTTCACCCGGCCCCAGGAGCTCGGCCAGGCGATCCTCGCGAGCGTCCGCCCCGCCTGACCGCCCGGCTCGCCATCGCCGGCCGGGCAGCGGGTCGGGTGATCACGGTGCCGTCGGGCAGGGTCATCTCCCCTTTGAAGGTTCCTGTGGTGCGGCTGACCACGGTGATCCAGTCGCAGGCTCATCCAAAATAGATAGTATTGACTCCATTTCTAGAGCGTGACCCAAGCTGACAGCAGCTCCGCTAGGCTGTTGAGATGGCCAGCACCGGACTGCGCGAGCTCAAGAAGGCGCGCACCCGCCGGCTCATCGCCGACACCGCAGCCCGCCTGTTCGCCGAGCGCGGCTACGAGCACGTCGCCGTCAGTGACGTGGCACGCGAGGCCGAGGTCGCCGAGCAGACGGTCTACAACTACTTCCAGACCAAGGAGCACCTGGTCACCGATCGCGACCAGCAGATTCAGGACCGGCTGTGCGGCCTGATCCGCTCCCGGCCGCCCGGCGTCACCCCGGCCGCCGCCATCCGCGGCTTCGTCCTCGAATCCGTCGCCGGGATCCGCGCCATCGCGCCGGAGATCTGGCGTGGCGAGCTCGGCTACCTGGCGGCCATCAGCCCGGCCGTCCGCCGGCTGGCGCTGGAGCTGACCGACCGCCAGGCCACCGCCCTCGCCAGCGCCGTCAGCGACACCACCGCCGTCCCGCCGGAGGTCGCCAGGCTGCACGGGATCGCGCTCGCCGCCGTGTTCCAGATCATCATCAGCGAGGCCGGCCGGCGCACCCTCGAGGGCCACAGCCAGGCACAGATAGCCGACGAGCTGTATCCGGTCGTGGAGAACATTCTCGACGAGCTCGACCGCTGGCTCAGCGTTTCAGGACCGCCAGCACAGCAGTAACCGGGCAGCGGTCGCTGTTGCCATCAGGTGCACTGCTCGACCTTTGCTCCCGCAGTGCTTACGGCGGCAGCCGACTGCGGGGACCACCGTTCGTTCAGCCTTATTGAAATCGTGTATGCGGCGTCGTTCGTTGTTGCCTGGGTAGCCGAGCAGGACCGCCGGCCTAGGTCCGGCCGCCCACTGGCCGACTGTGCCGTTCCGTCAGCTGCCTCTCGGGCGATACTGAAGCCGCTGCCGCGCCATCTCGCAGACGCCACTGCGTTCGTTGTCCGCCGCGGCCTGCCTTGCCTCATCAAGATCGGCCGGGGTCAGCAGGCCGTTGGCGAGCAGGAAGCCGGCGAGATCACGCGTGTGGCCGCGTTCGGACCAGATGAGGCCCTGAAGCAGCTTCTTATAGTCCGATACCGCACCCTCTCCGCTTAGGTTCAGGGCGATGACCACATTCGTCATCGGCACCGTCTGCGGGGCGGCCAGGCCGAGGATGAACTCCTGGTAGTAATAGGCCATCGTCAGCCGCGCCGTGGCATTGCGCATGAAGTAGCCGTGCACGCGAGCCACCGCGTCTTCTCCCGGGACGCTGCCCCGCCGGATGATTTTCCCGGCCCGGGTGGTCGGCTGCTTCTCACCGTCCGGGGCGGCCGGATCGGCGCGGCGGCGGGCCGGCGCGTCGAGCCGCAGTCGCAGCACCCAGGTACCCACGCTGACCAGCCACGAACCCTCTGTGAGGACCACCGGCAGCGCTTCGTAGCGTGCCGGTGCCACGGGCAGCACCTGGCACGCCGTCCGCTGCACGGCCTGAGCGCTGTCGTCTGTCCCGGCTGCTTCCGGCGCTAGATAAACCCGGTAGGTCGTATCACGGCTGAACAGCTCCCAGCGGTGATGAACGTAGCGCAGACCCGCGCAACGCGGGGCGCGGTGAAGCGTGACGTCCTCATTGCCACTCAGCATGCGCCGGTCCAGCCAGGTGATCTCATCGGGCGGACAGCTCACCCACTCACCGCGCTCTTCTGACCACAGGAAAAGCCAGCCCGTCGCCACTGCGTCGCCACTCCCGAACGACGACGCGCCACCGGCGCGTCCATCCAGTCTCGCCATGTCTGGATGACCATTGTCGCACTTCCTGGCCTTAGCTGATCTCAACGCGAGACAGCAGCGCGTCCGGTCTCGTCCCCCAGCGGATCGCATCGCCATCGCTGAGCGCCTGCTCGCCCGCTACCGGGACGCCGTTGAGGGTGAGCCCATTCCTGCCCTGGTTGGTGATCCACCAGCAACCATCAGAGAACGTGAACCTCGCATGCTCCCTGGACACCGTGAGCACGTCGGGGAGCACCAGCCCAACCGGCCCGCGCCCGGCCCGGGCGCCGGACATCATGGTCTCCGCCACCGAGGAGCCCGTGACCAGCCGCAGCACAGGGACGGAGGCGAGGCTTTCTTCCCTGATCGTGGCCATGCCGCCGGCGACCGTCAGGCCCGAGTCAGGTCGCTGCCAAACGCGGCGGCCGGGCCCGGTGTAGTCATACTGCGGGGCGGCATACGCAAACTCTGGCGCGACGTCCGCGTACCAGGCGTCCGGCATGTCAGGCTGGGCATCGATGCTGGTCAGGTCCCCCTGCCGCAGGCGGTAGCGGCCCGGCGGGACGGACCCGGCGGCAATGACGTGCACGCCGGCCCGGCCCGGCCCGGCGAAGCGAGCCCCATGCGCGACCACCTGCTCTTCGTAGACTTCCGTCACGCTGGCGCTGATCACACCGAGTTCCATCCGCCCGCACAGCGAGATCAGGTCGTCGGGGTTCAGCTGCAGTTCGACGATGTTCGGCGCGAGCAGCAACCCGCTGGGCGTGACCACGAACACGTCGGACAGGTGCCGCATGGCGACCTTCAGCACGTCCTGCCCGTCGCGCCACGGCCGCGAGGCTAGCCGCCGTATCCACGGATGATCCCTCGTGATGCCCAAGGCCCGCAGGCCACCCACGCATCCGGCGCCGAGTCCCGCGATGGTCACCAGCAGCACGGTGGCGGAGACGGCGGAACCCGTCACGACCTCCAGAACCAGCCAGCATGCCGCGACGCCGCCCGTGACCGCCCAGCGCCTCCGGCTTCGCCGCCGCAGCGGAGCGCGCACCTGCCGACGCACCGCTTCCCTGCCTTCAGTCATCGAGTACCGTCCTCGATCTGTCCTTGACTCGTCCGATGGCCTGATCCGTGCTGGTTCGCCAGCCCCCGTCACCGAGGATGCGGGCAGCAAGCCCTGCAGTCAACGAATCACGGGCAGCTTCCAGATATCTGGAAGTTGCCAAGGGAGCTGCCCCTGGCCACCGACTTCCAGATTTCTGGAAAAGAAATTGAATTCGCGCGCACTGGACTCGGTATCGCCGCCCGCGGGTATGCTTCCCCCGAGATGCCGGACCAAGATAAAGGCCGGAAATCGCGATTGCCTTCTCATCGGATTCTAGGCAGACAATGCTACGGAGGTCCAGATGCACATCGGATCGGTACTTCTTGTTATCTGGCTGGTCATCGGTGGTATCGCCGCGGGGCAGCGTGGCGATTACAAAGGCCCCATCGGCTGTAGCAGGGCAAGTACGGTCGCGGTGACGATCATCGCCGGTCCCCTTAACTACGCGGGCGTGGATCCGAATATCAATTGCACCGTGCAGCACCCCAGCAATTAATTACGGCGGCGAACCTACCGCCGACTGAAACGGACCGTGGTACCCGCCCTGAGCCAAGTTGATTGGCGACAGAGCCTATATGCCAGGCGCATTCCGATGATTCCTGCAACCGCCCGAGGCGCCTGACGCGCCGCTGCCGGAGGTCAACCCTGCGCCCGAGCCGCGCCGTATCCAGCTTAAGGATGACCTTCCTGGACTCGGCTCGCTGCAGGATCAGCAGGAACTCCAATTGCTCATTGATCGCGTAAATGTCGGATACCACCACCTCGAACTGGTCATCAGCCATGCTGGCCTGGCAGCTCGCCCGCGGCGGTCGCCAAGGTTCGGCTGCGAGGTTGCTCTCGGTGGCCGGGCAGACTAGGAGCATGTTCGAGGGCTTCAAGACGGACCAGGTCGACGGCGGAGAAGCATCGATCTTTGTGCGCCACGGTGGCGATGGCCCTCCAGTTGTCCTGCTCCACGGGCACCCGCGGACCTCGGCCACATGGCATCGAGTCGCTCCGCGGCTTGTCCAGCGCGGCTTCACAGTCGTCTGCCCGGACCTTCGCGGGTACGGCCGGTCGCGCGCGCCCGCGCCGGCCTTGGATCACAGCGCGCACTCCAAGCGGGCGGCAGCGGGTGACCTGATAGCGGTGATGGATGCGCTCGGCCACCGTCGGTTCGCTCTGGCCGGACATGACCGAGGGAGCTATGTCGCTCTGCGGCTCGCGCTCGATCATCCCGAAGCGGTATCACGGCTTGCGCTGCTCGATTGCATCCCGATCAGCGAACACCTTTCCCGGATCACCGCCGAGTTCGCCACACGCTGGTACCACTGGTTCTTCTTCGCTCAGCCGGAGATCCCCGAGCGGGTCATCAACGCCGACCCTGACAGTTGGTACCGTGGCGACCCCGGGGCCATGGGGCGCGAGAACTACGACGAGTGGCGGGAGGCCACCCGAAATCCTGACGTGGTCCGGGCGATGCTCGAGGACTACCGTGCTGGCCTTACCGTCGACCGGCAGCACGAGGAGGCCGACCGAACGGCCGGAAACCGCCTGCGGATGCCGCTGCTGGTGCTGTGGTCCCGGCGAGACGATCTCGAGGATCTCTACGGCGACCCGCTCGTGATCTGGCGGGACTGGGCCGACGACGTACGCGGCCACAGCATCGACTCGGCCCACCACATGGCCGAGGAAGCACCCGAGGTACTCGCTGTTGCGCTTGGCGAGTTTTTCGCCCCTCGGTACGAGCGCACTTGAGACGGGCAACGCTGGGCTGTGACGTCCATCGATATCTGTCACTGACACGGGATCAGCCTGCCTGCCGGTAGCGGCCGGGCGCCGGCGGCGCGGTTTTCGCTTCGAAGATGTCGATGTCACGGACGGCCCGCTCGACCGCGCCGTTGCGCAGCAGCAGATAGTAGCCTCCCCTGCCGCGGTTCACGTCGTGGAAGGCGAGGTCGAGCTGTGCGATCTCCGGCGAGGACAGCGGCAGGGCGTGCGCGGCCCGGTACTGCTCGATGAGCTGGTACTTGGTTACCCAGTCGATCTCCCGCGCGATGGCGTCCAGGTTCCCTGTCTCTACCGAGTCGAGCACACGCTCCCACATTCCGAGCACGCGCACGCTGACCGCGTCCGCGCCGCTGAAGTCCGCGAAGTCTCTGGCCCCGGCGAGGTACTCGCGCTGGATGTCGAGCGCGCTCATCGCGCGGCCGTCCGCCAGCCGCACCGGGCTCCGCCCGGTCACGTCCAGGCTGACCTCACCGATGGCCCTGACCGGGTTGTCCAGGATCAGGTCCGGCATCACGGCGCCCGCCTCGATCATGCGCAGCACCAGGTCGGTCGCCCCCAGCTTGAGCAGGACGCTGGTCTCGCTCATGTTCGGGTCGCTGACGGCCACATGCAGGCACCGGAAAACGTTGCCGCCGACGCGCGGCTCGGAGCGGGTCTTGATGAGTGGCCGGGACCGGATCCTCGCCGGGGACACGCCCTTCCAGCTGTGCCCGGCCCCCTGGCTGAGGGAGAAAACGGCACCCCGCGGTGTCTGCAGCACCTTCCCAGTACCGCAGATAAGCTGCCGGGTGACCAGGAACGGGATCAGCACGTCGGCCAGAGCGCCGAACTCGCCATACGCGCCGACCTGGTAATTTTCGCGGCAGCCCGATGATTTCCCGGCCGGATCGGTGCTGTTCTTGAACAGGTAGACGTCGGCGGCGATACCCGCTTCGCGCAGCCGACTCTGGGCGCCTACGCCAAGCTCCTCCAGGATCCGCTCGGCCGCCTTGTCGTGCGCTATGAGGTCAAGCACGTTGTCGCACTCCGGCGTGGCGTATTCCGGGTGGCTGGCCACCTCCAGGCGCAGCCGCGCCCCGTTCCTGAGCAGCACGTCGCTGCTCCGGTCCCCGGACACCACGCGGCGGAAGAGGTCGCGCGCTACCTCGTCCGGGGACAGCCGCGGCTGCCCGCGGAAGACGCAGGTGACGCCGTACTCACTGTCAAGCCCCAGGATGCGCTTGTCCACATGGCCACGCTATGTTTCGAGCGCTCCGGCGGGCAACGCCTCCGGGACCGCCGACGTCGTCGACGCGATCGTCATCGTGACCGCCGTCCGCCACCAGGCCCCGGTTGTCACCAGCGATCCCGGCGACCTGACCCGCATCGCCGACGCGATCGGCGTCAAGATCCGCTTGTTCCCAACCTGACCAGCAGCAGCCCGACTGGGCACGCCGCTGGTTACATTCCCTGAGCAGGCCGGGGATGCGACGCCGGACGGGATGCAGCACTTGCTGGCCGGGCCTCGACGGTGACCGTTACGGGGGTGAACACGAGGCTAGCGCTCGCGCATTGCCGATTCTGGTACGCGTTCGGCGGCTAACCAGTGCCGGGGCGCTGCGCGATATGTGCGGGTCGGGCGTGTCATTTGAGGATCGCCCTACCAAGCGGTCACGGAGTTCGACGGCGGCACTGTCGGAGCAGGAAGCGAGAATCGATGGGACCAGTCGAATCAACGTCGGAAGGTGACGTCATGGATGTGCAGTTCATCACCAGCGTCGCAGTCATCACCCCCGACCCGAGCGTCAGCCGAAGGTTGTACGTGGACGCGCTTGGCCTGGCACTGACCGCAGAAGGTGACGGCTACCTGCACAGTGAAGACATCGACGGTTGCAAGTCCTTCGGGGTCTGGCCCCTGACTCAGGCTGCGCAGGCGTGCTTCGGCACGCCTGACTGGCCAGTGGAGCGGCCGGTGCCACAGGCGAGCGTCGAGTTCGAGGTCGCGGACGCTGAGACCGTCCAGGTCGCAGCGGACGAGTTGAAGGAGAAGGGCTTCACGCTGCTCCACGACGCACGTACCGAGCCGTGGGGACAGACCGTCGCTCGACTGCAGTCCAGCGAGGGTGCGATCATCGGCATCTCCTACGCGCCCTCGATGCATTAGCAGCGAGGGCGATAGCTCCTGCCGTCTCGAGTATCTGCGCAGGCCCGTACGGCAAGTGCGACGTTCTCTTCGTTCCAGGATTCTCGGGCCTGGCGTTTTCCGCGCCCGGACTGATCGCCATTAAAGAAGAGGCACTCAGCCAAGACCGCACCGGCGAGCGGTTGGTCCGAGCAGAGCGAGCGTGACCTCAGGCCGTGGGCCGCGGCGAACCTGCGCCCGTCGCCCGGGCCGACTGACAATAGGGAACATGATGCCCTCCACGCCGTACACGTATACAAGTCCGGATGATCCTGCCCGGGAAGATGAGGGCTTGTTCGGTCCCGGGTCCATGACCTGGCGTGTCATGAGCAACCGGATCATGTGGGTGGCGGTGGTCCGCGCGCTGTACCTGCAGGCGCTGCATCCGCGGGTGATACGCGGCACATTGCAGAACGCCGCGACTATCACCGAGCCGACGGATGCCTGGGCCAGGCTGAGGAGGACCAGGAAGTTCATCGAGACGCGCACGTTCGGGACGACGGCCGAGGCGGACCGGGCCGGACGCCGCGTGCGCAGAATCCACGACTCGCTCACCGGAACCGATCTCGACGGCACGCGGTACCGGGTCGACGAACCCGAGTTGCTGCTGTGGGTACATTGCGGCGAGGTCGCCTCCTGCGCCGATATCGCCCGGCGAAGCCGGCTGCCGTTCTCGGCTGCGGACCTGGATGCCTTCGTGGACGAGCAGCGTGCCAGCGCGGACCTGATCGGCCTGGACCGGGCAGCGGCGCCTGCGTCGATGGCCGAACTCGGTGCTTACTACGAGGAGATCAGGCCGAGGCTGTACGCGTGCGACGAGGCGAGACAAGCGCTGCGGCTGACCTTGCATCCTCCGGTGCCCGACGGCAACCGGGTGCTGAAACTGGGGCTGCCGCCGGTCGCCGCCCTCGCGTTCGGGACCCTGCCGGGCTGGGCGCGGCGGATGTACGGCAGGCCGGGCGGCCAGCTGAGTGACATGGCCGCGACCGCAGGACTGCGGGCCACGCGCTTTGCGCTGAGCCAGGAGCGGCTGTTTCTGGGCGCCATGCGAGCGATACACCGCGCCGAATCGGCGACAGAAACGGGCCGGCCAGCGTACGGCCAACAAGCGTTAGGGGAAGCTCACCTCAATGTCGAGGCCGCCTCCGGCGCGGGCGTTCGCGGTGAGGGTGGCGCCGTGGGCGCCGGTGATGGCGCGGCGCGTTGTCCACCAGGTTCGCCACCAGACTTTCGGCCAGGCTCGGGTCTCCGGTGGCACGAGGCCCGCGATATCGCCCACCGCCTGCGCTGCCAGCCGCTCCTCGACCGCGCCCCGGGGACGCCTGCGGATTCCGCCAGCCCCGGGCGATGACCTCGAATATGTGCATGGCGCTGTTCCCCTTGGGCCAGGTCGGCGTCACACCCCGAGGGGCAGGGTCTGGGTGACGGGATACGTAGCCACAACCTTGTCGTTGCAGTTCATCGCGTAGACCAGCGAGCGCCCCTCCGGGTAGCTGAGGGTTGTCTCAACGTAACGCCGCTCGGCCGAATGTCCCTTCACGGTGGCGCTGCCCCACAGCTCAACCACCACCGCGCGCTGGCCTGTGTAGGTGGCCGTAACACCACTGTCCGTTCGGAAGATTTGTTCTTTTCCTACCGAACGGACAGTGGTTCTGAGCTTGGTGCGCCTTATCTGCCACCAGGCCGGGAAGCGGGGGACGGCGCGAGGAGCCGGCTAGAAGATCTTGTTGATGAGGTCATCGCCGATGCCGAAGCCGGCGCCGGTCACGATCGCGCGGCCGAAGCCACCGCCGAGGAAACGCTGCAGCGTACCCCCGCCCCCGGCGCCCTGCTGGTACTGGGGCTGCTGGTACTGGGGCTGCTGGTACTGGGGCTGCTGGTACTGGGGCTGCTGGTACTGGGGCTGCTGGTACTCGGGCGGCACAGCGGTCTGGACGTGGTTGTCGACCATCGCGTGGATGGACTGCAGCAGCAGCGACACCTGCCCTTCCTCTTGCTGCACTCCGAGCGTTATCTCCTTCAGGTCGAGTGCCCACTCGCGGGCGTTGGGGTCGCCCGCCGCGGCAGCGGCCTGCAGCTTGCTGGCCAGCGCTTGGATCAGGGCTGCCGTTTGCTGACCCTGCTGCTGCAGCTGAGCGTAGTTCTGGTCGACGGTCTCAGGATCCACTGATCCTCCATCTGGCTAGGCCTGACAATGTGAACGACACCTGATGGTAGCCGCCCGGGTCGTCGGGGAACACGACGTCGACCGAGGCGTCGCGAGGCCGGAACTCCGGCAAGCCGCACGAGAGAAAGGACGAGAAGATTGACCGGTTGCACCGATGAAGAGTTCGTCGCCACCGGTCCACCCGGCGGCGATCGCCGAGCTAGCCGCGGGACCGCTGCCGGTCGCCGTGATGGCCTGGCCAGGCCATCACGGCGGCCGAGCTCGCCGCCGCGGGCGCGGTCCGCATCAGCCTTGGCGCCGCCATCGCCCAAGCCGCCTACGCGGTCGCCGTCCGGGCGGCCACCGAGCTGCTCACCAGCGGAACCTACGACTCCGTCGCGGGCGGCATCGCCTACAACACGATGAACGACGCCGTCACAGCCGCGCCCGG
>Ga0302229_10000286_pt1 | contig 39338 bp, 28 predicted proteins | sample II_Palsa_N1_3_FD_193518 | JGI IMG/M metagenome (GOLD analysis project Ga0302229, IMG submission 193518) | Peat permafrost microbial communities from Stordalen Mire near Abisko, Sweden - II_Palsa_N1_3 | ecosystem: Environmental > Terrestrial > Soil > Palsa > Peat permafrost | place: Sweden... | reverse complement strand
TCTCCCCGCCGGACATCCTGGCCCGGCCCAGAAAACCCCGGCCGCCGCGGCCGCCGCGCGACAAGCCGCCGCGCCCCAGGCGGGAGAAGCTGCCGCCGTACTATCCGCCCACGCCGCCGGAGGCGCCGGCGTGGATGCACGGCATGCCCCGGCTGACCCGATGGCCGAAGGGCATTTCCTCCCCCCGCCGCCGCCCGCCGAAAACGGCCTGAACGGTGCCGTGGCGTCCGCACGTTCGTGTAGTTCCGTTTACGCAACGTTAATCCGGGCGCGCCGTCGGCCCTGCCGCGGCCCGGAGGTGACGAAGGCCGCGACGTCAAAGCACGTCGCATTTGAGTTGCCCCGGGACGGGCGAGGCGGTACGGCGAAAAGTCTGGCAAACGGGGCTCGGCTTCGGGCGCGCAAGCGTCTATCGCGTGCCCGGCAAGCACGCGCCCGCCGTCACAGCGAACGGAGCCGGCCATGTCTGACACCGCCGCGGCGCGTGATGCGTGGATCGGGCGAGTCCTGGGCGTCAAGGCCGCCGCCACCCCCGACCCGGCGGTGCGGACGAAGCTCGACACCGCCCGCCGGGCGTGGCTTGCCACGCGCAAGCAGGTGGAAAGCGACATCCGCAAGCTGCAACAGAGTTTTGGCGAAGCGTTCAAGGACCATGCGCTGGCCGCCGACCTGCAGGCGGCGTTCCAGGACCGGGTGGAAAAAGTGCTGACGGCGCTTGACGAATCGCTCGCACACACACTCGACGCGGCGCAGCAGGAGGCCGATCCGCAGCGGCACGCGAAGCTGGTCGGCGACGCCAGGCGGATCATCCAGCAGTATGAAACCTACGTGGCCGGCGAGCCGACGCTGGCCGAACTCGACACCAATCCGTTCGTCCCGCTGGCGATCCGGCCGACGCTGACCAAGACGCTGGCCGCACTGTCGCGGGCGATCCGCTGAGCCGTGCCGTCCTTTTGGAGAGGCGCCCATGACCGACCAGTTGACCGACAAACACATCGATTGGGCCGCGAAATTCTGCAACAAGCCGCAGCTTGCCGCCGCACCCGGCCCGACGGCCGACGCCGCCGCGCCGCAGGACCTCGGCGCGCAATGCGACGCGTTCCTGAAGGCGCATCATTTCCACGCCACCAAAAGCGAGGAGATCGTTCCCGGCGACACCAACTGCGATTTCTGGCTCGACGACCATCTGGTGAAGCAGACCGACGTGATCGCCGCACTGACGCAGGCGCTCAAGGTGCAGACCCAGGACATCCCCCAACTCGGGCAGATCGTGCGCGACCGCTGGGACGCCGAACGGTCGATGGCGCTGGTGCTGGCCGGGGCGGTGCCAAAGCAGCCGCCGACCCCCGACCCGCTCGCCGGCACCGAGATCGACGCCGACTGGATCAGGATTTTTCTGATCCAGCATGATTTCGGGCCGGCCCCGGACGGCGGCGATCCGGCGGCCGACACCTGCGTGCTCGATGGCGCCACCGTCACCGTCGCGCAGGCGTTGCAGACGCTGGAGGCGGCCGCCACCGCCGAAGGCCGCAAGCCGGCGCCGACGCAGGAGGAGAAGATCGCCCGCGACGTGCTGAGCCAGCGCCGCGCCGGCCGCCTCGCCGGCGAGCAGACCGCCAAACACATGACGGCCGGCGACGATATCGGCCTGCAGGTCGCGGCCTTGGAGCACATGGACATCTTCGCGCTGCTCGACGCGCTGGAGGCGGTGCGCAAGGCCAAGCAACTCGACGAACTGCGCGACGATATCTGGCAGACGACCAAGGATGCCCGCGTGCGCGCCGCGGTGCTGGCCGTGCAGCATCACCTCGGCGGCGAATGGCGCGGCTACGCCAAGGGCCTCAGCGACTCCGACCAGCTGGTGATGCGCCAGCACGTACTCGGCCGCATGGATGCCGGCGACGATGGCGACATCAAGCCGATGCACGGCACCGAGGACTTGATGAAGGACGACAGCAGCGCCGATCCGGACTGGATCAGGAAATTCCTGGCCAGCTTCAATTTCGGCCCGGACCCGAAAGGCGACGGCAGCATGTCCACCTGCCTGTTCGACGGCGGCAAATCTTCGGTCGTCGAAGCGCTCGACACGGTGGTGGAGCAGGCGACCGTTGCTGGCCGCCTCGTGTCGCTCGACGACGTGCAGGCGGTGGCGATGCCGCTGCTGTTCGCCGGCGCGCCGCGCCAGGACGGCGATTTCAGCAAGCGGGTGAGCTGGTACGTCAGCTACGCCTTCGTGCCCTTCGCCCAGCACGTCGACGTCGCGACCGGCGCCAAGACCAACGATCCGCCGGGCAACCAGGTCGCCGGGCAGGTGACGCTGGAACTGCACCCCGACAACGGCTCGGGGCTGGAGCTGAGCTGGGTGGCGCAGGTCGCCACCGTCGGCAAGGAGATCAAGGTCACCAGCATCATGTCCGGCCCGCAGGCCGCCTGGGTGTTCGCGTTCCTCGACGGCGCGCTGCAGCTTTCGCCGATCCTGCAGGTGCTGCAGGGCGTCTCCCAGCCGTCGCCGATGAAGTGGGTGCCGACCGGCCAGGTCTCGATGGGCGGCCAGGTGATCTACGTGGTCAGCGGCACCGGGCAGCATCTGCAGGTCGGCGGCCAGCTCGCCGCCGGCTATACGCTCGCCAGCGGCAGCAACGCCACGCAGGACACCTCCGGCCAGATCATCCTGCAATGGAAGTTCTGAGGCACCGCCTGCAAGACGTGTTCGCCGACGGCCTGCGGCATCATCAGGCCGGACGCCTGGACGAGGCGGTTGCGTGTTATCGCAGGGTCCTCGCCCTCCGGGCCGACCTCCCGGAAGTGCATTTCAACCTCGGCGTCGCGCTGGCGCGCCAGGGGCAGCCCGACGACGCGGCTGCCTGCTACCGCAGGGCGCTTGAGCTCAAACCGGATTACGTCGCGGCCTGGAGCAACCTCGGCAACGTGCTGCGGGCACAGGGGCGGCTCGACGAAGCCGTCGCCTGCTACCGCAGGGTGCTCGACCATGCGCCAAACGTGCCACACATCCACTACAACCTCGGCAACGCGCTGAAGGCGCAAGGGCAACTGGACGAAGCGGTTGCCTGCTATCGCACTGCGATCGCCCTCGACCCGGACTCCGTGGAGGCCCACACCAACCTGTCGCTGGCGCTGCTCGCACGGGGCGACCTGGCGGCCGGGTGGCAGGAGTACGAGTGGCGCTGGAACGGCCCCCTGATCAAGGATCGCCGCGACTTCGCGCAGCCGCAGTGGCGCGGCGAGGCGGCGGAGGGGCGGACGCTGCTGATCCACGCCGAGCAGGGTTTCGGCGACACGCTGCAATTCTGCCGCTTTGCCCCGCTGGCGGCCGCACGCGGGCTGCGCGTGATCATGGAGATGCAGCCGCCGCTGCTGCGGCTGCTCCGCGGCCTGGAGGGGGTCGATCGGGTGGTCGGGCGCGGCGAGCCACTGCCGCCGTTCGACCTGCACTGCCCGATGCTGAGCCTGCCCCTGGCGCTGGGCACCACCATCGCGACCATTCCCGCCGCCGCGTCCTATCTGCGGGCCGACGAAACCCAGGTCGCGGCGTGGCGGGCGCGCCTCGCCGCGATGACCGGTCAGGGTCCCCGGATCGGCCTCGTGTGGGCCGGCAAATCCTATAGCTACCTGCCGCCGATGGCGGCGGTCGATCGCCGGCGCTCCCTGGCGCCGGAGCGGCTGGCGCCATTGCTCGGCCTGCCCGGGCTGCGGTTCTTCAGTCTGCAAAGCGGCGGGCAAGCGCCGCCCGTGGGCTTCCCGCTGACCGACGTCATGACCGAGATGACGGACTTTGCCGACACCGCGGCCCTGATCGCCAACCTCGACCTGGTGGTCTCGGTGGACACCTCGGTCGCGCATCTGGCGGCAGCGCTCGGCAAGCCGGTCTGGGTGCTGAATCGATTCGATTCGTGCTGGCGCTGGTTCGCCGACCGGCGCGACAGCCCATGGTATCCGACGCTGCGCCTCTATCGTCAGCCGCGGCCGGGCGACTGGGACGCCGTCATCGCGGCGGTCGTCCGCGATCTGCGGCGCCTTGCCGGGGCGTAGCGGGGCGCCAGGACGCGGCAAACGCCCGCAATTCGTCCCCGACCCGCCGGATCACGCTGGCCCAATCGCCCCGCGCGGGCTGCCGGAATAGCCGGACCGTCGGATACCAGGGGCTGTCCTCGCGATCGAGCAGCCAGCGCCAATCCGGCGCGAAGGCCAGCAGCACCCAGGTCGGCTTGCCGAGTGCTGCCGCCAGATGCGCGACCGAGGTATCGACCGAGATCACCAGGTCGAGTTGCGCCACCACGGCCGCGGTGTCGGCGAAGTCGGCGAACCCCAGGCCCGCCGGGTCGATCCGCGGCTCCGCCTCCAGCACCTGCCGGTCGGCCGCGCGCATCGCCGGTTGCAGCGCATGCAGCGCGGCGCCGCAGTCCAGCAGCGGCAGCAGGGCCGCGAGCGGCAGCGAGCGATTGCCGTCGTCGCGATGGCTCGGCCGGCCGGACCACACGAGGCCGACACGCGGCGCATCGGCCGCGCGCAGCGCCCATTGCGCCTGCAACGCCGGGTCCGCGTGCAGGTAGCCGGCCGGGGCCGGGATGGCGTGCAGCTCGGTCCGGAACGCCCCCGGCAGGCTCAGGAACGGACAGTGCACGTCGAACTGCGGCAGCGTGTCGCCGCTCGGGATGACTCCGGCGATCCCCGGCAGGCCCGACAGCAGCCGCAGCAGGGGGCGCGGCACTTCCACAAACACGCGGCCGTGCGCGGCCGCCATCGGGGCGTAGCGGCAGAACTGGAGGGAGTCGCCGTACCCCTGCTCGGCGTGCAGCAAAAGGACCCGGCCGTCGAGTGCCTCGCCGCGCCACAACGGCTGCGCGAACCTGCGATCCGGGCTGGTGAAGCCGCGCGCCTGCCAGCGCCGCTCGAGCAGCCGCCAGCCTTCCAGATAGTCGCCCATCAGCAGCGCGAGATGCGCCTTGTTGCGCGCGAAGTCAGCCGAGTCTGGCTGCAACGCCAGCGCCCGGTCGTAGCTCGCCGCGGCCTCCTCGACGCGATTGCCGTGGCTCAGCGCCGTCGCGCGATTGCAGTGCGCGCCGGCCTGGTCCGGATTGACCGCGATGGCCCGGTCGGCGCAGTCGAGCGCCTGTTCCAGATCACCCAGATCGGTCAGCACCGCCGCGAGATTGGAGAGCACCTCGGCATGGTCGGGCTGCAGCGCGAGGGCGTGCCGGTAACTGGCCGCCGCCTCCTGCAGCCGGCGCAGATGGGCCAGGGCATTGCCGCGATTGGAGTACGCGGTCGCATAATCGGGTCGGAGCGCGATGGCGCGGTCCAGGCTGGCCACCGCCTCTTCCAGCCGGTTCATCGTCGTCAGCACGCTGCCGCGGTTGCAGTAGGCTTCGGCGTAATCGGGCCGGAGCGCGACCGCACGGTCGAGCCGGCTCAGCGCCTCCTCCAGCCGGCCGAGGTGCCTGAGCGCGATGCCGAGATTTGCGTGCGCCTCGGCATAGTCGGGCCTGAGCGCGATGGCGCGGTCGAAACTGGCGACGGCTTCGTCCAGGCGCCCCAGCGCGGTCAGCACATTGCCGAAATTGTTGAAGCAGGCGGGATCGTCGGCGTTCTCGCGGATCGCGGCCGCCAGGGCCTCGGCGGCAGCCGCGTAGCGGCCGAGGCCGGCATGGGCGACGCCCAGCAGATGCAAGGCAGCGGCGTCGCGCGGAACGGATCTCAGGACCTGCAGGCAGCAATCGGCGGCCTCCGGAAACCGCCCCGCCCGCTGATGCGCGACGCCACGCTGCAACAATCCGGCGACATGCGACGCACCGGCATCGACGGGCGTCCCGGCAGCGGACGTCTGGTGCTGTGCCCCCGCGGCGCGGCGCTGGCGCCGGTTCATCCGCACACCCTCGCGGCCTGCCGGACCGTTAAGCCGCCACCTCGGCGCGCGGCCGGCACGGCAGGCCGCGCGGGATCACGGCCAGATGCCCGGCGGAAATCTTTTGTCGGACACGCTGCCGGTGTGCGTTTGCTGGCGGTACAGCACCTGCGCCTTCTTGCAGACGAACTGGATGGTTTCCTTGATGCCGGTTTCGTCGGCGCTCCAGGTTACGTCGGTGATCACCACTGTGGTGAAGTCGGCCCGGAAGTAGCCCATCAGGTTGCTGCCGTCGCTCTGCGCGGTGCCGCCGACGACCTTGCGACTGACGATGGCGGCTGCGTCGAACGAGCCATCCTTGCCCACTTGGTCGAACAGCACGGACGACGCGTGATCGACCTGCCTGGTACAGGAAATCGGCTGCAGGTTGGCGGGGAGCCATTTGGTGTCGCGGCTGAGCCGCTGGCCGGACGCGCCGCCGCCCTTGGCGCCGACATGTTTGACCGTGACCGTCTTCTCGTTGTCCGTGGTGGCGTCATGCGGGTGCGACGCGAGGTTTATCGAGAAGGTTTCGAGCTCGAAGAACTTGCCCTCCTCGAACTTCGGCGGCCCGGACAGCAACGTGTCGAGGCTACTCAGTTTCGTCTGGCTCTCCGCCGGAATGCCTTGCGTATTCCCCGTTTTGACGAGCAGCATCAGAATGTCGCTTGATCCAGTTCCGGCCACGGCTCCGCTCTCCTGTTAGCGTTGGGGATCTGCAAGACGCTGCAAGCAATCTCTCATCCGGACGGCACGCGGGAGACGAGGTGCAGCACCGCCGTCATGCCCTCCAGCTGGTAATGCGGCCGCAGGAAGAACCGTGCCTCGTACTGGCCCGGCGCATCCTCCTTGGCATCGAGCACGACGCGGGCTTCCACCAAGGGGTGAGCCGCCTTCCACTCGTCCGTCGAGCGTTCGGGCGCGCCGTCGACATAGCCGTGCAGCCAGTTGTCCAGCGCCGCCGCCAGCGTTGTCTTGTCGCGCGAGGAGCCGATCTTGTCGCGCACCATGCATTTCAGGTAGTGCGCGAAGCGGCAGCAGGCGAACATGTACGGCAGCCGCGCCGAAAGGTTGGCATTGGCGGTCGCCGCCGGATCGTCGTACTCGCGCGGCTTCTGCAGCGACGGCGCGCCGATGAAGGCGGCGAAGTCGGTGCCTTTGCAGTGGACGAGCGGGATGAAGCCGTTCTGCGCCAGCTCCGCCTCGCGCCGTTCGCTCAGCGCCACCTCCGTCGAGCAGCGGCGGTCGACGTCGCCGTCGGCGGTCGGGAATGTCAGGATGGGCAGCCCTTCGACGGCGCCGCCGGTATCGATGCCGCGGATGCGCACGCACCAGCCATACAGGCGGAACGCACGGGCGATGTTGGCGGCCATCGCATAGGCGGCGTTGCCCCAGAGATGGTTGCTGGCGTCAGGGCCTTCGACGTCCTCCTCGAAATCGAACGCCTCGACCGGCTCGGTCCGCGCGCCGTACGGCAGGCGCGCCAGGAAGCGTGGCATGCACAGGCCGAGATAGCGCGCATCCTCGCTTTCCCGCAGCGCGCGCCACGCGGCATATTCCGGCGTCTGGAAAATGCGTGTCAGATCGCGCGGGTTGGCCAGTTCCGCCCAGCTTTCCATCTGCATCGCCGCCGGCGCGGCCGCGGCAATGAACGGCGTGTGCGCGGCGGCGGCGATCTGGGCGATGGCGCCGAGCAGCTGCACGTCTTCCGGCCGGTGGTCGAAATAGTAGTCGCCGATCAGCACGCCATAGGGCTCACCGCCGAACTGGCCGTATTCCTCCTCGTAGATCTTCTTGAACAGCGGGCTCTGGTCCCAGGCGGTGCCGCGGAATTTCTTCAGCGTCCGGTTCAGCTCGCGCTTGGAGATGTCGAGCACCCGGATCTTCAGCTCGTCGCTGCCGTCGGCGGCATCGACCAGAAACGCCAGCCCGCGCCAGGTCGCCTCGATCTGCTGGAACTCGGGATGATGCAGCACGCGGTTGATCTGTTCGGCAAGCCGGCGGTCCAGTTCGGCAACGATCGCCTCGATCCGGCGGCGCGGCGTGGCGCCGACGTAATCGGGAAAGACCGAGGCCTGCTCCAACAGCGTCCGCAGGCCGGCATGCAGCGCAGGATTCGGCGCGGCCTGTGCGGCCTCGTCCGGAATCGGCGAGACCTCGCGCTCCAGGAGCGCCGCGAAAACCGTGTCCGCCATGCGCCCCCCCGTCAGTTGATGCTGATCATGCCGGCCTGCAGCGTCATCTGGCCGCCGCCATTGGCCTGCAACTGCGCCGACGCGGTCAGCCCGATCTGCGTGCCGTTGATGGTCACGCCTTGCGTGTTGACGACGATGCTGTTGGCACCGACCTGCAGCGTGATCGACTGGCCGGCGGTGATGGTGCTGCTGCCGGCGCTGACCGTGATCGAGTGGTTGCCCTGCGAGACCGTGAGGCTGTCGTTGCCGGTCGAGATCGTGATCGAGTGGTTGCCCTGCGAGACCGTCAGGCTGTCATTGCCCTGCGAGACGGTGATCGAGCGGTTGCCCTGCGACACGGTCGTCGTCGTGTCCTGGGTGATCTTGACCGTCTCGTTGTTCAGGACGACCTTGTTGTAATCCTTCTGCGCCTGGAAGAACACTTCCTCCGAGCCGGCCTTGTCCTCGAAGCGCAGTTCGTTGAAGCCGCTGCCGCCGGTCGAGGAATTGGTCTTGATCGTCGAGCGCGTCTTGTTGTCCGGCAGGGCATAGGGAACCGTGGTCGTCGCGTTGTAGACGCAGCCGGTGACGATCGGCCGGTCCGGATTGCCGTCGAGGAAGTCGACCACGACTTCCTGGCCGATGCGCGGAATGAAGATGCTGCCCCAGCTCACGCCGGCCCAGGATTGCGCGACGCGGATCCAGCACGAACTGTTCTCGTTCTGCGGCGAGTTGCGGTCCCAGAAGAAGCTGACCTTGATCCGTCCGTACTGGTCGGTGGTGATCTCGTCGCCGGATGCGCCGACCACCTTGGCGGTCTGCGGCCCGCGCATCACCGGCCAGGGCGTCCGCTGCAGGGTGCGGAACACCGTGGCGCCGGGAATGGCGCTGAAGCTGCAGGCGTAGGAGTCGAGCACGCCGCCGGCGGTGACCGCGACGCCCTGCGCCGCCTGCAGCGAGGAGGTTGCCGAGACCACCAGGTATTCGCGGTTCTGCGTGGTGTCCTCGGCGCCGCTGAGGGTGAACTTGCCGCCGACCACGAGGCTGCGGCCATTGGTCTTGCCGCGCACGATCTGGGCATTCGAACTGAACGTCTGCATGCGCACGTCGGCCAGCTTCTGCCCGTCGGCCACGGTGTCGTACGGGCCGGGGTAGCTGTAGACTTCCATCTTGCCGTAGTTCGTCGTGCTCGTCGGCTGCAGCGCCTTGGCGGTCAGGTCGGCGGACGGGGTGGTGAAGTTGTAGTCCCTGAACGTGACCGCGCCCGGCTGCAGTTCCTGGTCGGCCGACCAGCCCCAGACGGTTTCGTCATCGGTGCTCTTCGCGTCGCCCTCGACATGGTACGGCAGTGCCTTGGCAAGCGCCGTGTGCGAATTGGGATCGTCGGCCATCACCAGCGTGTGCTGGGTGCTCGTATGGGTGAAGTAGTAGTACAGCCCGTATTTTTCCATCAGGCGCGAAACGAAATCCAGCGTCGTCTCGTCGTACTGCACGCAGTAGTCGAGCATCTGGCTGCCGGCCTGGTTCTGCCGCTTGTCCTCGAAGTTGGTGAACCCGGCGTCACGGAAGACGCCGGTGATGATGTCCCACACGGTTTTCTGCTGGAAGATGCAGCAGGACCGCGCCTGCGACAGCAGCCAGATCCAAGGCCGCAGCTCGATCCGGTAGCCGTTGTTGGCCTCGACCAGACCGACATACGAGGCGCGGGTGACGACGCCGTTGACGTAGCGCTTGCTGCCGTCCGGCAGGTTGAAGGTGATCGTGCCGGCGCTGCCGAGCATGCTGGTCAGATCGCCCTTGAGCGTGTCGCTCGACAGGTTGAGCGTATAGCAGAACGGCCGGCCGAGTTCCTCGACGGCGTTGATGGTGTTGAAGCCCAACGGGAACCCGGGGTCGGGCGCGAAGGTGACGGTGACGTCGCTGGTGCCGCTGCTGCCTGACATGGGGTTTCTCTCCGCGTCAGAGCTTCGCCGGGCAGCGGAACGCCCGCAAGGCCGGCAGCGTGAAGGGGTTGTGCACGCTCTTCGCGTTCAGCTGGAACTCGGCGCCACCGGCCGGGCTCGTGAAGATGATGCGGAACTGGTCCTGCTGGCCGCTCGGCGTGACATGCGCCGCGTCCAGCAGGCGCAGCAGCGCCCAGGGTCCGGTATTCTCGGTCACGGTCGCCTGGCCGGTGCCGGCCGGCGTCATGGTCAGCCGCACCTGGGTCGACCCGTTGCTGCCCGGCCACTGCAGGTCCGTCGGCTCGATCGGGCCGTGCGCATAGGTCAGCCGCTGCCCGCCGCCGATCTCGAGGCTGATCTGGGCGAGCCCGGGGTCGAGCTGCACCGGCACCAGCTGGAACTTCACCAGGATCTGCGTGCCGCCGCCCGGGAACAAGGCCTGGCGGATGTCGTCGGCGCGCTGGAACTCGACCAGCGTGTCGGGGGAGAAGTTGAACTTGGTGTGGTCGCCGGCCTGCCAGCGCCAGGGCTTCTGCGAGGTGTCGACGAACGACTTGAGGTTCTGGTCGAAGAACTGGTCCATCAGGCCGCCCGGGCCGAGCAGGTGCGCGAAGTCGTCCGATGGCACGTCGAGCGCGCTGCTGGCGATGAACGGGTAGCGGTTGAACGCATCCTGGCACAACGGCAGCACCTTCGAGCCCCAGGCATCCGCCAGTTGCTGGCTGGCGCCGCTCGCCGTGACCTGCGAACTGCTCTGCGACACCGTCTGCAGCATGGCCGCGACCGGCTTGGGCACGCCTTGCGAGATGTCCTGCAACTGCGCCGCGGCGCTGCCCCCTCCCCCGCCGCCGGCCGCGTTGCTGCCGGCGACCATGCCAAGCAGCGCCTGCCCCTGGTTCGGCGCGTTCGCCGCCTGGTTCAGGCCCTGGTAGATCTGCTGGATCTTGCCGATCACCGCTTCCATCTGCGCCGGCTTGTCCTTGCTGCCGGCGACGAAGTCGTTGAGGCCGCGGAAATGCTCGTCCACCCGGCTGGCCGGATCGACCGGCTTGCCGGAGGCGTCGTTGCCGAACGCGTCGCTCAGGATCGAGGCGACCTGCACCTGCTCGAACGACATGCCGGCCTGGGCGAGATAGGCGCCGAAGCCGGTGAGCCGCTGGCCGACCTTGGCCGCCTTCGCCTCGGCCTGCCCCGCCGCCTGCTCGGCCGCCGCCGGCCGGCTGAGCTGGGTCTGCGTGTTCACCGCCTGCAGCAGGTCGCGCAGCGGCGATTCCGGCGCCGACAGCAGGTACAACTCGTCGAGGCCCTGGGCGATGTTGGTGAACGGTTTCAATGCGATGTTGGCCAGCAGCGAGTCCCAGCGCCGCGTGTAGTCGTCGAGGTACAGCCCGAGCACGTCGCGGCGCAGCTGGTTCATGCCGGCAACCGAGGCGACCAGGCCGCTTTTCTGCTGGCGCCCGAGCACCCAGGCGTCTTCGGTGGCGTCCTTGGTCACCCCCGGCAGCAACGGCAGCAGGATGGTGTGATAGCCGTTCCAGGTGAAAATGCCGGGCATGCCGCTGTTCAGCGGCTTGCCGTCGCGCAACTCGAACACCCGCCCACCGGCCGGCCCCGCATTGTCGGCGACAGTCCATTCCGGTAGCGACTGCACCACCGCGCTGCGCAGCAGACGGGTATAGACATATTCGGACAGCGGCTGGCGGGTCAGGACGGCACGCGCCTGCGCCACCAGCGGGCCGTTCAGCGGCAGCGTCGCCAGCGGGTATTGCAGCAGCGCATGCACATGCGCGAGCAGCGCCTCGCGCTGCTCGGTCTTGTCCTCGCCGGCGAAGCTGACCGCGATGTCGCTGCCCAGCCACTGCTCGACCAGTTCGCGGTCGAGCGGCCCCTGGCGGCCGAGGATCAGGTAGACCTTCAGCGTCTCGTACAGGAAGTCCGGCTTGTCCATATGCGTCTGCATCAGCGTCTCGAGCCGCGCCAGCAGCCGTGGCAGCAGCAGCGCGTTCAGCGCCCGGCCATAGGCGTCGTTGGCGGCGACCGAGAGTTTCTCGCCCTGGTACAATCCGAACGTCAGTTGCAGCGGCGTCGATTGCTCGCGCGCCTCGTAGCCGCCCGGCATGGCGCGCAGCGTCGCCAGCGCCGGCAGCAGCGGCTCCAGCTCGACATCCTGCGGGCCACGCTTGGAGAGCGCGGCATAGTCGGCCTGGTAGTGCAGCCCGGCGGCATGCACGGCCGTGATCATCTCGCGGTTGCCGAAATAGCTCGCCGTCCAGGCCCCGGTCAGCCCCAGCAGCACCAGGGCCGCCACGCTGTACGCGCCGATCCGGACCAGGCGCTGGCGCCGCTCCACCTTGGGGTCGCGGCTGACCAGGCCGGCCTCGCCGAACAGCACCTCGCGCATCAGGCGCGCCAGGAAATAGCTGCGCCCGGCGCCGCTGAACGCGGCCACGGCCTGGCGCTGCAGGCCGAACTGGCCGGCCATCGCACCGAGCAGCCGGTCGATCGGCGTGCCGTCCTGGGTGCCGCTGGTGAAATACACGCCGCGCAGCAGCGGCCGCGCCTCCAGCCGGCTCGGGCGGAAGATCTCGGTCAGGAACTCCAGCGCCGTCGCGCGCAGCGAGGCGAGTTGCTGCGGGAACCCGTAGACCAGCCGCCGCCGCTGCAGGTCGCCCTCCTGCTGCACGCGCTCCAGCATGCGGTCGTTCAGCCGGTCGAGCAGCGCGTCGAACTCCGGGCCGAACCCGGCGACCGTGCCGTTCTCGTCCTTTCCGTCGTCGAGCGGGAAGGTCATGCCCCAGACCTGCTCGCGCTCCTCCTTGCCGAGACTGTCGAAGAATTCGACGAAGCCGGAGAGCAGGTCGACCTTGGTGAACAGCACATAGGTCGGGATGCGCACGCCCAGCTCGTCGTGCAGTTCGCGGATGCGCCGGCGGATCGCCTTGGCATGCGCCAGCCGCTCGGCATCGCCGAGCGTGGCGAGGTCGGCGAGGCTGATCGCCACCAGCACGCCATTGAGCGGCTGGCGGCGGCGGTGCTGCTTGAGCAGCTTGAGGAAGCCGAGCCACGCGGCGCTGTCCACCGCGCTGTTGCTGTCCTGCGTGGTGTAGCGGCCGGCGGTGTCGATCAGCACCGCCTGGTCGGTGAACCACCAGTCGCAGTTGCGGGTACCGCCGACGCCGCGCACCGCCTGCGGCCCGTGCGTGTCGGCAAGCGGGAAATTGAGGCCGCAATTGACCAGTGCTGTGGTTTTGCCGGACCCCGGCGGCCCGATGAACATGTACCACGGCAACTGGTACAGGTATTGGCGCGACCGGCCGCCGATCCTGGCGCGCTTGAGCGCGGCCAGCGCCTCCTTCAGTCGCTCGGCCAGGGTCGCCACCTCCTCGGCCGAGACCGCCGCGTTCGGATCGGGCGGCGCCGCAGCGGCGACGCCGTTGACCAGGTCCCGCTCCTTCTTGCGCGCGCGCAGCTCGTGGATCAGGTTTTCGATGAGCCACAGCACGAAGATCGCCACGACCACGATCATCCGCACGACGTCGCTGTCCAGCGGATGCAGCGAGCCGACGCCGAGCAATGGCCCGAACAGCCAGACGATGACGGCGAGCAGCGCCGCACCGATGAAGGTGCGGACCCAGCGGTTGCGCATGAAGCGCCAGAGCGCGCTCATCATGGCAGGCTCGCCGTCTTGGTCAGCACGACGTCGGTGCGGCGGTTCTGCTGCCGGCCCTCCGCGGTGGCGTTGGGGGCAACCGGGTCGGTATCGCCCTTGCCGGTGGCGTGCACGCGCCTGGGATCGGACAGCTGCCCGGCAAGGGTCTTGGCGACCATGTCGGCCCGCGCCTGCGAGAGCTGCCAGTTCGACGGGAACTGCACGGTGTGGATCGGCTGGTTGTCGGTATAGCCGTTGACCGTCACGTTGCCGTGCTCGTCCTGCAAGGCTTTGCCGATGCGGGTGAGCAGCGGCAGATAGCTGGAGTTCAGCGTCGCCGAGCCGGACGCGAACATGTCGCGGTTGAGCAGGCGCACCGTGATGGCCTGCGGGTCCTCCAGCACCTGCACCAGCCCCGCCTTGATGTCCGGCTCCAGGAACTGGTGCAGCGTCGGCTTGCCGGGCGTGGTGCCGGTGGCGGTGGCGGTCACCGCCTCGACCAGCGGCGGCGGGGCCGGCGGCGGCACCACTGCCTGGCGCGGCACCGCCTGCGCTTCCTTCGGCGGCAGGTCGGCAAGTTCGATGAACGGGATGTCGGACGCGGCGGCCAGCGAGAAGTTGAAGATCAGATAGATCACGCAGGCGGCGGCGAGCGTGCCGAGCGCCAGCACCCAGACCGGCACGCGCTGGCCCAGCGGCTTGTAGGCGGTCTGCAGGCCGCGCCAGTGCGGCGACAGATCGCGCTCGAAATCGCCGCGCCGCTGGCGGATCGTACGATAGATCGAATCGCGCATCTCGGTCAGCGCCGCGGTGCCGCGCGGCATCACCCGGTAGCGCCCCTCGAAGCCGAGCGAGGCGCACAGGTACATCAGCTCGACCACCTCGGCGTGCCGGCCGAGATCCTTCTGCATCTGTTCGAGGATCTCGAAGAACCGGTCGCCGCCGGTGACCTCGTTGTGGAACAGGCTGGTCAGGCTTTGCTGCGTCCACGAGCTGGCGCTGCCCCAGGGGGTGTTCAGCACCACGTCGTCGATGGTGGCGCACAGCGCGTAGCGGGCCGCGCGCAGCGTGCGGGTATCGCGGCCGGTGGCGAGCGCGCGCTGCTCGAAGGCGCGCACCGCCTCCACCATGCCGCGCTTCAGCCGGTCGGGATCGGGCGCGCGGCCACGCTCGGCGCCGAGCCGGCCGATCGCGGCAAGCACCGGTGCGGCCGCGGCGATCAACGCATTGGCACCGACCTCCGGCACCGGCCCCGCAGCCCCGGCGGTCGCCACCGGCGGTGGTGGTGGCGGCATGCCGGGGTTGCGCCCACCCGGACGCGGACGGATCAGCGTCGCGTCGGTATCGGTCGGTTCGGCAAACGGATCGTCACTCATCGATCGCTAGCTCCGGATCGCCCAGCATTCTAGCTCGAGCCCCGGCACCTCGCCTGTGACGTGGATCGCTATCCCGCCCGATCGCGTCAGGGCCGCCCAGTACTGGCTGGTGCGGTCCAGTTCGAAATAGGTCGTGCCGGCGTAGTATGGCAGTTGCCGCGGTGCCACCGGCAGCGCGCGCACGGCGATCCCCGGCAGGGCGACGTTGATCAGTTCGCGGATCTGCTCGACGGGACCGATCTTGACGAGGTTGGGAAAGCTGCGGCGCAGAGTCTCGGCCGGCATCTGCGCCTTCACCGCCAGCACCCAGGTGGTGTTGACGAGCAGCGTGCGGTCGACGATCGGGCCGACGCGGATGCCGAACTTGCGCTCCTGCAGCGGGATCGGCACGGCGTTCTGTTCCAGCACCGCCGACAGCGCCTGCCGCAGCGCCACCATCACCGGGCGGAACGTCGCCTGCAGGTCGTCGTGGCGGTACGGCGGAAACACCGCCGGGCGTTTGCGGCTTTCGGTGAAGGTGGCCAGCTCGCCGGCCAGGCTGACCGCGATCTGGTAGAACGTCTCGGGATGCATCTGCCCCACGGTCGCGGCAAGGTGGGTCAGCACCGGCTCGTAGCGGTTGCAGAGCTGCAACATCAGGTAGTCGCCGATCTCCCCTGCCCCGCGCGTCGCCCCCTCGGAGACGCGCCCGGCGAGCGCCTCGGCGCGGTGGTGCAGCAGGCCCTGCAACTGGGTGGCAAACCCGGCCAGTGCCGGCGATGCCTCGCAGACCAGCAGCGGCGGGATGTAGGCGTCGTCCAGTACCACGCTTTTGTCCGGGCGCACCTCGGCGACGCGGATCAGGCCGATCGCGGTATGGCCGGCCCGTGCCTCGCCTTCCAGCGCATAGCGCAGGCGCAGCCGGCCGACCGGCACCGTCGCCGTGCTCTGGTAGCCGGCATTGGTGTCGCTCGCCTCGTGCTCGGCGACGACGAAGCGGGCCACCGTCTCCACCTGATCCGCCGGCGCCGTCTCCACCACGCCTGGCTGGCGGGTCGGCAGCAGCAGGTAGACCACGCTGTTGCGCGCGGTCTCCGGCACGTCGATCGGGCGCGGCGGGTCGACATCCTCGGGAATGCTGAACGGCGTGCCGTCCGGCAGGATGCCGGCGGCGGCGCGGACCGAGAACTTGCCGAGCGTGAGCAGGCCGGCATCGAGGTCGAGCCGGGTCAGGCCCCAGCTGAACGGCCGCAGCGCGGCGGTGCTGGCCCGCACCAGCCGCTCCATGTAGCGCTCCTGCTGCTGCAGATGCTGCGGCTGGAGGAACAATCCTTCGGTCCAGATGACCTTGTTCTCCCAGCTCATGCTCAGGATCCGGGCTTGCTCGCGGGCGCCGCGGTGACGGTGACGCCGGTCTTGGCGGCGACCACGGTCACGTTGGTGGTCTGGTGCGGCGGGATGTCGGCAGTGCCGCGCCAGGTGACGGTCTGGAAGTTCTGGTAGGCGGCGAACACGCCGAGCACCTTCACCGGCTCGGTCGGCGACAGCGTCGCGGTCTTGCTTTGTCCCGGAGCCAGAATGTACGTGTCTTTCTTGATCAGATCGGCGCCCAGCGTCGCCTGGTCCTGGTTGAACAGCTGGAAAAACTCGGCGGCGTTGAAGCTGCTGGCGGAGCCGAGCTGATAGACCACGATCTGCACCGGCGCACCCTGGCCGGAAGCGGTCGCATTGACGTCCTGGCTCGCCGACAGGGTGAGCTGGACCACGGTGGGCGGCGGCGGCGGCGGCGGCGCGCAGCCGGCCAGGGCCGCGAGCAGGCCGGCTCCCAACAGCACGCCCAGCGTTGGGCCAAGCCCTGGTTTGCCGCGAAGCAATCGAGCCATGCCGTTGTTCCCTTACATCCTTGCCGCTATTTGCCCCCGATCGGCAGGCCGGTGGAAGCCCTTCGTCGCGGTTGGTCTTGGTGGTGAACGAAAGTGCCGGCCGGCTCAGAGCTTCTGCACCTGCGCGTGGTAGGCGCGGGCGAATTCGCGGCCGAACACCGACTGAAAATCATCCTCCGCCTCGCGGACGATCTCCTGGTAGGTGCCGCAGAACAGCTCCCAGGTGCGGGCCCGGCGGGCCGCCGGCAGGATGCTGTCGAGCATGCCGGCCGATAGCCGCTTCTCCAGCGCCGCCGGCTCGAAGCGGCGCAGCAGCCCCATCAGCGCCGTCTGCACGCCCGCCATCACCGCCATCTCGTGCGAGCGGACATCGTCGAACGCCTCACGCGCGGAGGCCAGCGGCGGCTTGTAACCGGGGCGGCCCGGCTGCAGCAGGGCCGCCACCGCATCCTCGTCGGTGACGGAAAATTTGAGCGGGTTGTTGTCGCGCGCGCGCAGCATGGTCTGTTCGACGCGAAACTCGTTCTTGATGGCGGCACGCGAGATCAGCACCTGGCGCAGCCCCTCGACCATGGCGCGGAACACCATGCCCGCTTCCCGCATCGCCGCTTCCGGATCGCGCCCGAGGTCGAGGCCGGGCACGCCGGCGCCCTCCTGGAAGGCGGCGAGCAGGCGGGCGGCATCGGCCGCCAGGGCGGCTGGCGACGCAGTGGCTGGCGGCGCGGCGGGTGGGCGCGCGGCCGGCGGCGCCGGTTCGGCAAAGGGCTCGTCGAAGGCATCGGCAACCGGCGGCATGGCGGCCGGCGGTGGAGCGACCGGTTGGGCAACCGGCGGCGCAACCGGCCGGGCGACCGGCGGCGCCGGCGGGGCGGGTGGCCGCGGCGGCGCAGCGGCCGGGGCCGCAACAGGGGGCGCCGATGGCGGGTGATCGGGCGGCGTGTCGCCGAGCAGCGCGTCGATGTCGTCGAGGCTCATCGGCGCAACAAGCTTCGGCGCGGCGAACGCCTGGCCGGGCGCGTCGACGTTGTCGGCCTGCGACGGCCCCTGCCAGGCATCGACCGGGGTGATGCCGTGAAACAGGTCGTCGTCCGGATCGGGGGCGTGGCGGTGGCCGGAGTCGTCGGCGCGGTCGAACGGATCCTCCGGGCGCAGTGCCGGCGGGGCGGCCGCGAAGCGATGCGCGAACCCGGCCGGCGGCGGGGCGCCGAACGGATCGTCGAGCGGGTCGCCGCCCAGCGGGCCGTCCAACGGGTCGGGCCCCGCGTCGCGCGGGTCGGCCAGCGGGTCGGCGCGCCGCCCGGGTTTCCCCGCGGCATGACGCTGGAACGGCTCCGCCGCCGCCGGCCGCGCGCCGCCCAAAACTTCGGTCACGGCGATCACGTGGTCGCCGAGGCGGATCTCGTCGCCGTCGTTCAGCGGCACTTCCTCGTCGCGGCCAACCCGGTCGCGCGCCCCGTTGATGAACACACCATTGGTGCTAACGTCGGTCAGGACGTAGCGGCCGGCGGCGAAGGCAATGAAGCAGTGCGTCTTGGACAGATGACGGTCGGGATCGTCGAGCACCCAGTCGTTGCCGGGCGCCCGGCCGATCGACAGGGTACCGCGATCGACGGTCCGGCTGTCGCGCGTGCCGGCAAGCGTCAACGTCAGCGGCATGCGCGTGCGCCGCGGTATCTGCCGCATGGCCGCGGCAGAACAATGTGTATGCGGTTATCCAGTCGCTGGGAGGCTTTGATGGCGGACATCACTCTGGCCGAGTTCAACGGTCGGGTCTGGCTGGTCGGCGGAGAGGCGCACCTGCACCCACTGCTGGCCAACACACTGGCCAAGAACGTTAGCATCGAACTGCTGCGATGCGAACGGCTGTCCGATGTGACCGACCTGTGGGTGCAGCATTGCGGCAAGCCCGAGACCGAGGGCATGCCGTGGCAGATCCACCCGGACATCGTCGCGCGGATCCGGCGGCGCTCGCCCGACTACGCGGTGTTCTTCGCCCAGTGGTCGGCGCTGCTCGACCAGGACGCGCTGACGGTGATCAACGCCGCGATCACCTGGGCACGGGAAAATCCGGCGGCGCCGGTGGTGCTGGCGGAATATGTCGACCCCTTCGGACCGAAGGCGATCGCCGACCTGTCGCGGCTGCGCACGCAGCTGATCGAGGACAAGCTGACCGCGTCCGGCATCGGCACCAACCGCATCACCCGCGCCCGGCGCGACATCGACGGGGGCGCCGGCATGTCGCAGGAAAGCCAGCGGGTGGACATCATCGTCACCGCGACCTGACGGGCGCCGCTATTTCAGCGACGCCAGCAGCGCATCGAGGTCGGGCTCGGTCGCATCCGGCTCGGCCGGCGGCGGTTCGGCGTTGAGGCTGGCGAGCAGCGCATCGAGATCGTCCTCGGCCGGCGCCGCCGCGGGTTCCTCCGCCGCCGGCGTGGCGGACGCGTCGGCCTCCAGGCCGGCCAGCAGGGCATCGAGTTCGCTGGTCGCGTCGGCGGCTGCCTGTTCCGCCGGCGCCTCCGCGCTCGCCTCCTCCGCCGCTGCTTCGGCGACCACCTCCGCGGCGGCCGCCGGCTCGGCTGCGGCCGGCGGCGGGCTGGCGGGGGCAGGCCGGGCCGGCGCTGCGGCCGGCTTGAGGGTCGGCGCGCCCCAGAACCCGGCGAGCGGCGTGCCGGCCAGCGAAGCGAACCCGCCGAGCCGCACCTCCGGCCGCCCGCGCAGCGAGAGCAGCGGCATCACCCGGTAGCTGCCCACCTGCACCGCCTGCCGCTCGGTATACAGCCGCTCGGTGCAGGGCAGCGCGATCTGCTCGCCGTCGGTATCGGTGTAGACATAATACGGCATGTCGCCGACGGTCAGGATCGAGCCGAGTTGCATCTTGGCGCCCTGCTTCGCCCAGGTCTGCGCCAGCAGCAGCGCCGGCAGCAGCGCCGGATGGCCCCACAGCATCGCACCGAGCCCGCCCTGACGGGTGAACTCCTCGAACGCGAAGGCGTCGATCGGGTCGGTTTTCTTGCCGTACGGCATGCGCAGCAGGAAGCGCGGCGCGGCCAGCCCCAGATAGGCCGCCGCCGGCAGCGCCTGCAGCGCGGCGAAGGCCTCCTTGGTCAGCGGATGCTGGTCGTGCACCGGCAGCGCCAGCGGGTCCGGGCCGATGCCGGCGACGAACGGCGCGCGCGCCGCCGCGGCGATCTGTGCGACGCGGCCGAGCAGGTCGGCGTGCGGCGGCATCAATTCAAATGTGTACAGGCCGATCACCGCACCGAGCGGCCCCTGATGCGCATCCAGCGCCGGCTGCTCGACCAGCATGCCGTAGAGCCCGGTGTCCTCCAGCGCGTCCGTCGCCGCGAGATCGGCGGCCAGTTCCTCGGCCGAGACGTCGTACAGCACGATCTCCATGCGGGCATCGGTCTCGATGCGCCGCACCAGCATCTCGACGCCGCGCCACGTCGCCTCGGCGGCCTGGAAGTCTGGGTGGTGCAGCACCCGGCGCATCGCCGCCGACAGGGCCTCGTCCACCCGCGCGGTGAGTTGCTCCTGGCGGGCATCGCGCGCGGGCTGGATGAACGGGCCGACCAGCCGGCGCATCAGGTCGTCGACCGAGGCGTCCTCGGCATCGCCTTGCACGGCGCGCCCAGTCAGCCGAGCAAAGTCAGAGAGCCGCCGGTCGGTGGCGACCGCGGCACCGCGGGCGCGGCGCGGCGGCGGCGGCAACGGCGCCTCCCCGCCCCAGGACAGCACCTGTTTCGCCGCCCGGTCGAAGCCGGCGCGGCTGCCGAGGTTGCGGCGCACGGTCAGCAACTGCTCGAACAGCTCCAGCTTCTCGACGAGCTGGTCCGGATGGAAGTCGTCCATGCTGCCGATCGGCACCGTGACCGTGCTGTCCGCCTCGGCCAGCGGCAATGCGAGCGACAGGTTCTGCCGGGCGATGACGTCGTCGAGCGTATCGACATCGACCTTGATCGGCTTGCGCTTCGCGAGCGCGGCGCCGGTTTCCAGCTTGCCGGCATTGGCGCGGCCGGAGAAATCGCCGAGCAGCGCCAGGCGGAATTTCGTGGTCGGCGTGGCGGCGCGCTGGGCGCGGCCGAGTTGGCCGAAACTGACCTCGTACTGCATACGGACGCTCCCGAGCGGATGACCAGACCATACCATTCTGGCGCCGGGCAGGCGATTCGGCACGGTGCCACCCGCCATGGCGGTGATGTCCCCATCTGTACATGTTCATCCCCTGACATGGGTAAGAGAACATGTACATGTCGTCTTGATCCTTCCCGTACATGATGATATGTCGGCATCTGTGATTCTGTCATCTTGCCGTTGTGTCAACACGCTGACCTGTAAACCTGACCAGGAGACGTCATGGCCACCATCGCCATTGCCAGCGCCAAGGGCGGCTGCGGCAAGACCACGCTTGCGATCCTGCTCGCCGCGGAGCTGGCGCTGGACGGCTATCGGGTCGCCCTGCTCGACAGCGACCTGAACCAGCACGCCTCCGCCTTCGGCGCCAAGGCGCGCATCCCGGGGCTGACGATCGTCGCCGACATCACCGAGGCCAACGTGCTCGCAGCCCTGCGCGAGGGCGAGGCGCAGCAGGACGTGGTCGTCATCGACCTGCCGGGGGGGTCGTCGACGCTGGCGCTGAAGGCACTGCAGCGCTCGCAGTTCGTGCTGGTGCCGGCGCAGGCCTCGCTGCCCGATGCCCGCGATGCGCTGAAAACCATCGCCCAGGTCGACGACGCGCAGGACCTCGCCCGCAGCCCGATCGCGCGCGCCATCGTCTGGACCCGGCTGCTGCCCGGCTTCGAGAGCCGCGCCGCCCGCCATGTCCGCCAGACCGTGGAGGGCAGGGGGCTCACCGTGCTCGAGGCGGCACTGATGGAGCGCGCGGCGTTCCGCGAGATGCATATCAGCGGCGAGGTGCCGCGCCAGGCCGACCCGCGCGGCGCGCCCGCCGGCAACGTCAGCGCGCTCGCCCGCGAAGTGCTCGACCGGCTCGCCGTGCTGTCGGTGGCGGCCTGATGCGCCAGAAACCGGCACTGCCGCCGATCGACGCCGATCTGGCCGGCGCGCCGCGCCCGCGCCTGGACCTGCGGGCGCTCAAGCCGCGCGAGCCGCTCGCCGACGCGGAAGTCGAGGCCAATTCCCGCGCCCTCGGCGCCCGCTGGGGCGCGTCCACCAGCCTCGAGCCGCCGCCGGCGCCTGCTGTCCCGTTCGCCAGCCTGCGGCTCGAGGTGCCGGCCTATCTGGACCAGGCGCTGACCTTGAAGGCGGCGGAGCAGCGGGTGACCAAGGCGTTCCTGGTGATGAGCGCGCTGGCGCAGGCCGGCTATCCGGTCGAACCCGCCGACCTGGTGCCGGACCGCCGCAAGACCCGCGGGCGAGGCCCGTGACTCCTTACATGTTATCATGTTCATGATGACATGTACCTCGGGAGTTTGGACTCTACTGACGCAAGGCGGGCCACGGCGACGCAAGGCGGGCCACGGCGACGCAAATCGCCGGTCCGAGTCGCGCATCCGGCCGGCCTTTGCCGCCGCTGTGGATAAGATTCCCGCCGTCCAGGGTTATCCACAGCGGGTTGAAATATCCCCAGGACTCTACTGACGCGACTTTGGACTCTACCGACGCGACTCCGGGTTATCCCCAGGACTCTACTGACGACTCTAATAGTAGCTGCTATTAGCCTTCAAATAGCGTGCGTCAGTAGAGTCCAACTTGCGTTCGGCTCCCGACATGAGGCCCTATGCGGCGCATGGGTGAAGTGCATCAGCTGATCCAGCGGCATGGCCTCAGTGGTGCCCGCGCCATGGCAACCACGCGCATGGAACGGCAGGCCGTCGATGCCGCCGCGACGATCCTGGCCGAGGAGGAAAGCCGGCTCGGGATCACCCATGCCGGTTTCGCCATGACCTCGCTGCCGCACAAGCGCATCGACGACGCGGTCTGGAAGCGCGACGGCAACCGGACGACGCTGCTGGTGGAATCCGGCCGCGACCGCGAGGGCCAGATCATCGGCGTGCCGTATGGCTCGCTGGCCCGGCTGATCCTGCTGTATCTGCAGACCGAAGCGATCCGCACCCATTCGCCCGAGGTCGAGCTCGGCCGCTCGATGAATTCCTGGATGGGACGCATGGGCCTGCGGTCCGGCGGACGCACCTATCAGCTCGTGAGCGAACAGGCGCGGCGAATTTCGGCCTGCCGGCTGACCTTCTTCACCGAACACCGCAGCGGCGCCGAGCGGCGGCAGAACGGCGCCTTCGTGCAGGACGCGATCTCGCTGGCCGGGCTTGCCGACAGCAACCAGCCGAGCCTGTGGCAGGATCGCGTGCGACTGGACGACGGCTTCTGGCGTTCGCTGCGCGATCATCCAGTGCCGGTGCGGGAGGAAGCGCTGCGCGCCATCGGTACCCGCAGCCTCGCGATCGACATCTATGTCTGGCTTGCCTACCGCCTGCATGCGCTGGCCCGGCCGACCCCGGTCGGCTGGCCGGCAATCCATGGCCAGTTCGGCGCCGGCTTTCGCCTGCTGCGCCAGATCAAGCCGACGTTTCTGGAGTCGCTCAACCTCGCCCTCGCCGTCTATCCGGAAGCCCGCGTCGACGTCGACAAGGACGGCATCGTGCTGCACCCGTCGGCACCCGCCGTCCCGAAACTGGAAGCGCAGCGACTCGGGCTCGGCTGACCGGTTTGGACTCTACTGACGCGCTCCGGTTGGCAGTCCGGCTTGACAATTTCCGTCAACCGCGTCGTGCGAGCGTCCGCGCAATCGCCTAACGATGTTGACGGGGGCACCACCACCGCCCATGCTGTCTGGCACCCAGACGCCGGATCATTACGCACGGCTGTCGGGATCGGGCTTCGCCAATCCGCCGACAACGCAGGGTGCGTTGTTGCTGGACATTTGCATCGGCCTGCGCGACTGTTTTCGCGCGGGGAGAGTGCGCGGCGGAATGTCGATGGCGTTGAGACGTGGTTTCATCCATGCACTGGACATGCTTCTGACGCAGGAGCGCGCATCCGCGTCGGCTGGCTGGTGTCCCTGAGATGCCGCCGTTCGACCTGACGGGCTGGCTCGCGGCTGTCGACGACACGGCGCCCTCTGGACCCAACCTGGAATTCGACGCCGATTTCGGCGCGCTGGAGCGGGCAGCACAGGGCGAGCCGGAGCGGCAGGCCGGCGACACGCTGATCGCGGCCAAGGAACCCGAGTGGAAAGCCGTCGAGGCGCAGGCATCCGCGCTGATGGAACGCACGCGCGACCTGCGGGTGCTTGGACATCTTGCGGTCGCCCGGCTGCATCTGGCCGGGTTGCCGGCGTATGCCGACATGCTTGGCCTCGTTCACGAATTGCTCGAGACGCGCTGGGACGACGTGCATCCCCAGCTCGACCCGGAAGACGACAACGATCCGACGCTGCGCGCCACCTCGCTGCTGCGGCTGGCCGATCCCGCACTTGTCCTGCGTTACCTGCGCGATACGCCGCTGGCCCGCTCGCCGCGGCTCGGGCGGTTTTCCTGGCGCGATATCTCGGTGGCAATCGGCGCGATCAAGGACGACTCCCGGCCCGAAAAGCCGACCGAGGCCCAGGTCCGCTCGGCCTTCCAGGACACCGACCCGGCCTACCCGATGGCCCTGCGCGCCGCCGCGATGGCGGCCAGCGCCGCCGCGACGGCAATCCCGCAGTCGTTCGACGCCAAGGCCGGCATCGGCACTGGCCCGAACTTCACTGATCTCAGCAAGCTGCTCAGCGAAATCACCCGCTTCATCGATCGCTTCGCCGTCGTCCCGGCAGCGGCCGGGGATGCGGAGCCGGAGGCCGCGGATGTCGACGCCGGTGCGACGGTGCCAACGCCAGCCACCGCCGGGCAGCGGTCATCTTCGGTGGTGACCGCATCGGCGCTGACCGAGATCTCCAACCGCACGGACGCGTTGCGGCTGCTCGACCTCGCATGCCAATACTATCGGCGTTACGAACCCTCCAGCCCGCTGCCGCTGCTGATCGAACGCGCGCAGCGACTGGCCGAAAAGAACTTTCTGGAAATCCTGCGCGATCTCGCTCCGGACGGGGTCATGCAGGCGCAGAACATCGTCAGCGGCCGCGATGAGTGACCAGGGTCACACGCCCGACGGCCGGCATCGTGCCAGACTTCATGTCAACAGCCAGGGACAATAGGGGCGCATCGTGGCCAAAGCGAACAGTCAGAAGTTCATCGCCCGCAACCGGGCGCCGCGTGTCCAGATCGAGTACGATGTCGAGACCTACGGCTCCGAGAAGAAGGTCCAGTTGCCGTTCGTGGTCGGCGTCATGGCCGACCTGTCCGGCAAGCCGGCCGATGCGCTGCCGCCGCCGGCCGACCGCAAGTTCCTGGAAATCGACGTCGACAACTTCGACGACCGGCTGAAGGCAATGAAGCCGCGGGTCGCCTTCATGGTGCCGAACACGCTGACCGGCGAGGGCAACCTGGCGGTTGACCTGACGTTCGAGAGCATGGACGACTTCTCGCCCGGCGCCGTGGCGCGCAAGGTCGAAGGCTTGAACAAGCTGCTCGAGGCGCGCACGCAACTGTCCAACCTGCTGACCTACATGGACGGCAAGGGCGGCGCCGAGGAACTGATCGCCAAGGTGCTGAACGACCCGGCGTTGCTGCAGACGCTGGCGGTCGCCCCCAACCCGGCCGCGGCTGACAAGCCGGCCGACGGGGAGGGCTGAGCCATGTCCGGAACCCAGACCGATCCGCAGGGCGCCGCGGTTGCGACACAGACCGAGGGCTTTGGCGACTTCGCGGCACTGCTCACGAAGGAATTCAAGCCGAAGACCGATCGCGCGCGCGAAGCGGTGGAATCGGCGGTCCAGACGCTGGCGCAGCAGGCGCTGTCGCACACGACCCTGGTCTCCACCGACGCGCTGCGCAGCATCGAGGCGATCATCGCCGCGATCGACCGGAAACTGACCGAGCAGGTCAACCTGATCATCCACACCGAGGAATTCCAGCAACTGGAATCCGCGTGGCGTGGCCTGCACTATCTGGTCAACAACACCGAAACCGACGAGATGCTGAAGATCCGCGTCTTCAACATTTCGAAGAAGGAACTCGGCAAGACCCTCAAGAAGTTCCGCGGCACCGCCTGGGACCAGAGCCCGATCTTCAAGAAGGTCTATGAGGAGGAATACGGCCAGTTCGGCGGCGCCCCGTATGGCGTGCTGGTCGGCGACTATTATTTCGACCACGGCCCGCAGGATACCCAGCTGCTCGGCGACATGGCCCAGATTGCCGCCGGCGCGCATGCGCCGTTCCTCACCGCGGCGGCGCCGACGGTGATGCAGATGGACAGCTGGTCGGAACTGACCAATCCGCGCGACCTGACCAAGATTTTCCAGACGCCGGAATACGCCGCCTGGCGTTCGCTGCGGGAGAGCGAGGATTCGCGCTATCTCGGCCTCTGCATGCCGCGTTTTCTCTCCCGCCTGCCATATGGCGAGAAAACCGAGCCGGTGGAGGAGTTCCACTTCGAGGAAGACACCAACGGCGCGGAGAATCGCGACTTCTGCTGGACCAATGCGGCCTATGCGATGGCGACCAACATCACCCGCGCGTTCAAGCTGTATGGCTGGACCACGCGGATCCGCGGCATCGAGAGCGGCGGCGCGCTGGAAGGGCTGCCGGCGTACAGCTTCCCGACCGACGACGGCGGCGTGGACATGACCTGCCCGACCGAGATCGCCATCTCGGACCGGCGCGAGGCGGAACTGGCGAAGAACGGCTTCATGCCGCTGATCCACAAGAAGAACTCGGACTTCGCCGCGTTCATCGGCGCGCAGTCGCTGCAGAAGCCGCAGGAATACGACGATCCCGGCGCGACCGCCAACGCCAACCTGTCGGCGCGGCTGCCGTACCTGTTCGCCACCTGCCGTTTTGCCCATTACCTGAAATGCATGGTGCGCGACAAGGTCGGCGCGACTCTGAACAAGGAACAGCTGCAGGGTTGGCTGCAGAGTTGGCTGCTGCGCTACGTCGACGGTTCGCCCAGCACGTCCAACGAAGAGTGGAAGGCGTCGCATCCGTTGACGGACGCCTCTGTGGTCATTGAAGAAGACGAGTCGAATCCAGGTTACTACAGCTCGAAGTTTTATCTCAAGCCGCACTACCAGCTCGAGGGCCTCACCGTATCGCTCCGGCTGGTTTCACGTATGCCGAAGTAGGTTATTGAGTTAACCGCAACCGCCAACGCGAATAGCAACAGGAGAACACCATGGCTATCGACTCCTATATGTCGTTCCTGCAATCGGATGGTTCAACATACCTCCAGGGAGAGTCGCAGGTACAAATCACCGCCGATTCTCCGCTGGGTACCGATATCAAGGTGGGGTACGTTTTCGAAATCGACGATTTCAGCTTCGATGTCGAGCAGGTGCTGAACATCGGCAGCCAGAGTTCGGGCGCCGGCGCCGGCAAGATCACGTTCAACCCGTACCAGATCACCCGCAAGACCGATCGCGCCTCGCCGATCCTGTTCCAGATGTGCTGCTCCGGGATGCACTTCCAGCAGGTCAGCCTGTTTCTGCGCCGTGCGGGCGGTGCAACGACGGGCGCGACCATCGCCAGCGGCACCACGTTCCTGCGCTTCGACTTTGCGCTGGTGGCGGTGGCGACGATCTCCTGGAGCGGCGCGGACGGCGACGAGGCCTGCAAGGAGGAAGTGACCTTCCAGTACGGCGCGCTGCAGATCCGCTATCAGCAGCAGGATGTCACCGGCCTGGCCAAGGGCGGCCCGATCCCGGGTTCGTGGAACCGCGTCAACAACGTCGGCGCCTATCCCCCGAACGGCAAGCTCATCGCAACCTGAGAGACAAGGTGCCACGGGACGACCGGTGAGCGACGCGCGCGAGACGCTGCGGTCGGGAGATGCGCGCGCGGCGCTGGAGCAACTGAAGCAGGACGTGCGCAAGGCGCCGCGCGATGCGCGCCTGCGCGTCTTCCTGTTCCAGTTGTTCTGCATCTTCGGCGAATGGGAGCGGGCGGTGACGCAACTGACCGTCGCCGCCCAGCTCGATCCGTCGACGGTGCCGATGGCGCAAGCCTACCGGACCGCGATCCGCTGCGAGGTGATGCGCACGAAGGTGTTCGCCGGCACGCGCTCGCCGACCATCTTCGGCCAGCCCGAGCCGTGGATGTCGTTGCTGGTCGAAGCCGTCCGCGTGCTCGCCACCGGCCAGGAGAGCGAGGCCGCCGGGCTGCGCGACGCCGCCTTCGAGCAGGCGCCCGCAGTGCCCGGCAGCATCGACGGCACGGCGTTCGAATGGATCGCCGATGCCGACCCGCGCCTCGGCCCGGTGCTGGAGGCGATGATCGACGGCAAATACTACTGGGTGCCGTTCCACCGGCTGCATTTGCTGGAGATCGAGCCGCCGGCCGACCTGCGCGATCAGGTCTGGCTGCCGGCGCGCTTCGTCTGGACCAACGGTGGCGAAGCGTTCGGCTTCCTGCCGACGCGCTATCCCGGTTCGGAGGCTGGCGCCGACCCGGCGCTGGCGCTGTCCGGCCGGACCGAGTGGCGCGAGCAGGGAAGCTGGTATCTCGGCCTCGGCCAGCGGATGCTGGCAACCGATACCGGCGAGTTCGCGCTGATGGATGTGCGGCGGATCGACCTGGCCGCCCTGACCGAACCGGCCGCGCCGCACGTCGCCGAGGCCTGAACATGCGCGGAGCCGTGAGCCATGGCTGAAAACATCAGCCGCGAACGGCTGCAGCCGTCGCTGCTCGACCGGCTGACGGACCATGCGCCGGAGACCGGCCGCGAGACGTTCGAGCAGCAGACGCTCGGCCTGCTGCAGCTCCGCCAGGCGGTGCTGCGCGACCTCGCCTGGCTGCTCAACACCACCAACATGGCCGCCACCGAAGACCTGACGGCGACGCCGCTGGCGATGAAATCGACGATCAATTTCGGCGTCCCCGGCCTGGCCGGCAACATCGGCACCGCGAACCGGCTCGGCGCGATCGAAGCCGGCATCGCCGATGCCATCCGTGCGTTCGAACCGCGCATCCGCGCCGACACGCTGAAGGTGCGGCTGCGGCCGTCCGGCGACGACAAGCCGACGCCGTCGCTGGTCTTCGAGATCCGCGGCGAGTTGTGGGCGCAGCCGGTGCCGCAGCAACTGTTCCTGGAAACCTCGATCGAACTGGAAACGCGGATGGCGGTGATCACCGACGTCCGCGGCGGCACACGATGAGGACGCCCTTGCCGATCCGGACCCGCGGCTGATGGACCCGCGGCTGCTGCGGCTGTACGAGGCCGAACTGGCCTATATCCGCGAAGTGGGCGGCGAGTTCGCCCGCGAGTTCCCCAAGATCGCCGCCCGCCTCAGCCTCGGCAGCCTGGAAGTGGCGGACCCGTATGTCGAGCGGCTGCTGGAGGGCTTCGCGCTGCTGACCGCCCGCGTCCAGCTCAAGATGGAAGCGGAATTCCCGACCTTCACCCAGTCGCTGCTGCAGATGGTCTATCCGCACTATCTGGGGCCGACGCCGGCGATGGCGGTGGTGCAGTTCCGTCCGGAGCAGACGCTGCGCGGCCTGCCGAACGGCGTGGTGCTGCCGGCAGGCACGGAGTTGCGCAGCCTGCTCGGCACCGAAGACCAGACCAACTGCGAATTCCGCACCGCGCATGAGGTGCAGTTGCTGCCGATCGAATTGGCCGAGGCCAGCTACATCGCCTCGCCCGCCGCCGTCGCGGCGCTCGGCCTGCCTGAGCAGCGCGGGGTGAAGGCGGCGATCCGGCTGCGGCTGCGCGCCACCGGCGAGGCGCCGTTCGGCAAGATCGCGCTCGAACGCCTGCCGCTGTTTCTGGCCGGCCCCGAGGGCGCGCGGGTGCGGCTGTACGAGCAACTGGTCGCCAACCTCGCCGCGGTCTACGTGCGGCCGACCGAGCGGCCGCTGCCCTGGCAGGAACGGCTGCCGGAGGGCTCGATCCGCCCGCTCGGCTTCGCCCCGGAACAGGCGCTGCTGCCGCGCACCGCGCAATCCTTCGACGGCTACCGGTTGCTGCAGGAATACTACGCCATGCCGGAGCGGTTCCTGTTCGTCGAACTCGGCGGGCTGGAGCGCGCGGTGCAGCGCTGCACCGGCAAGGAACTCGAGGTGGTGCTGCTGCTGACGCGCAGCGAGCCGGTGCTGGCGACGACCTTCGCCGCCGACCAGTTCGCGCTGTTCGCGACCCCGGCGATCAACCTGTTTCCCAAGCGCAGCGACCGCATCAACCTCTCCGAGCGCGAGGCCGAGCACCACGTAGTGCCGGACCGGATGCGCCCGCTCGACTTCGAGGTGTTCAGCGTGGCCGGGGTGGAGGGCTATGCCGCCGACGGCAGTGCGCCGCAGCCGTTCCTGCCGTTCTACACGGCCAACGATCTCAGCCGTAACCCGGAGCATCGCGCCTACTACATCCTGCAGCGCCGGCCGCGCCAGCTCTCCAGCCAGTCGCGCCAGCGCGGGCCGCGCTCCAGCTATCTGGGCCATGAGGTCTACATCTCGCTGGTCGACGCCGAGCAGGCACCGGTCAGGCACAGCCTGCGCCAGCTCGGCCTCGACCTGCTCTGCACCAACCGCGACCTGCCGCTGTCGATGCCGGTGGGCAAGCAGCACACCGACTTCACGATCGCGATCAGCGCGCCGGTCGCCGCGGTGCGCTGCCTGATCGGCCCGGTCAACCCGCGCCCCTGCCGCAGCGACGGCGAATATGCGTGGCGCTTCATCAGCCATCTGGGGCTGAATTATCTGAGCCTGGTCGATTCCGACGAATTGCAGGGGGCAGCGGCGCTGCGCGAGTTGCTGCGGCTCTATGTCCCGTCGAGCACCTCGATCGCCGCCCGCCAACTGGAGGGGCTCGGCTCGATCACCTCGCACCCGATCATCCGGCGCATTCCCGGTGCCGGCCCGGTTGCCGCCGGCCGCGGGCTCGAGATCACGCTGACGATCGACGAGGCAGCGTTCGGCGGCTCCGGCGGCATCCTGCTGGGCGCCGTGCTGGACCGTTTCCTGGCCAAATACGTCTCGATCAACGCCTTCACCGAGACGGTGCTGCGGAACCCCGAGCGCGGCGAGGTCATGCGCTGGCCGCTGCGCATCGGCCAGCGAGCGGTGCTGTGACCGACCTGCCGGCGGACGTTCAGGAGCCGCCGCCAGCGCCGGCGGCTCCGGTCGCGCCCCCCTTGGTCGCCCCGCCTGTGTCGGACCTGCTGGCGGACCTAGCCGCAGCGCCCTGGTCGTGGAGTTTCTATCAGGCGCTGCGGCAGCTGGAGGCGCGCTATCGCGACCGGCCCCGCTTCGGCCGCAGCACCAAGCCGGTGCAGGACGCCGTGCGACTGGGGCAGGAGCCCGCGGTGGTATTTGCCCCCGCCACGATTGCGGCCTGGACTGCGGGGGAGGGGGGGCGGCCGGACCGGCTGCTGGTGCATTTCTTCGGCCTGTTCGGCCCGGACGGGGCGCTGCCGCTGCACCTGACCGAATACGCGCGCGACCGCCGTCGCAATTTCCGCGATCCGACGTTCCAGCGCTTCGCCGACATCTTCCACCATCGCGCGCTGTCGCTGTTCTATCGCGCCTGGGCCAACTCGCGCCCGACCGTCAGCTTCGACCGGCCGGAGCAGGATCGGTTCGCCCTCTACGTCGGCGCGCTGATGGGGCTCGGCACGGAGTTCGTGCGTCATCGCGACGCGATGCCGGATCTGACCAAGCTGCACTTCGTCGGCCATCTGTCCGGCCAGACGCGCCACGCCGAGGGGCTGGCGGCCATTCTGTCGTCGTTCTTCCGCATGCCGGTGCGCATCGAGAGCTTCATCGGCGCCTGGCTGGTGCTGGAGCCGCGCGACCGCACGGCAGTCGGGGAGTCGCCGCGCACGGCGAGCCTCGGCCGCACCGCGGTGCTCGGCGGGCGGGTCTGGAGCCGGCAGCACAAGTTCCGCGTCGTGTTCGGCCCGCTGAGCCTGCCCGAGTATCTGCGCCTGCTGCCGGGTGGCCCCAGTTTCCATCGGTTGATCCCGGTGGTGCGCAACTATGTCGGCGACGCGCTGATCTGGGACGTCAACCTGATCCTGAAGGCCGACGAGGTGCCGCCCATCCAGCTCGGCCGGCAGGGCCGGGTGGGCTGGACCACGTGGCTGATGCCGCGGCGCACGCCCACGGACGCTGCGGACTTGTTTCTGGATGCGAGCGCCGACAGCATGGCCCGCGCGGTCGACGCCAAGCTGTCCCGCGGGCACAGTCCGGCGACCCAAGCGGAGCCAATGAGATGAGCGAAATAAGCCGCGCCTCCCTGTTCGGTAAGCTCAACCCCCTGGCCTACAAGGCCATCGAGGGTGCGACCGTGTTCTGCAAGCTGCGGGGCAACCCGTATGTCGAGCTGGTGCACTGGATCCACCAGATCCTGCAAACCCAGGACTCCGACCTGCACCGCATCGCCCGGCATTTTTCGCTCGACGCGTCGCGGCTCGCCGCCGACATGACCGCGGCGCTGGACCGGCTGCCGCGCGGCGCCAGCTCGATTTCCGATTTCTCTCCCAACATCGAGGAAGCCGTCGAGCGCGCCTGGGTTTTCTCCACGCTGATGTTCGGGGAAGCGCAGGTGCGTACCGGGCACCTGCTGTACGGGGCATTGCGCACGAGCACGCTGCGCAACGCGTTGTATGCGATCAGCCGGCAGTTCGAGGCAGTGAAGGCCGAGGCGCTCGGCGACGATTTTGCGCGCATCCTCGCCGGCTCGCCGGAAACGGCGCTGGCGGCGACCGACGGCAGCGGCACGCCGGGCGAGGCGAGCGGCGCCGTCGCCCCGGCGGCGATGGGCAAGCAGGAGGCGCTGCAGAAATTTTCCGTCGACCTGACCGAGCGCGCGCGGGAGGGGAAAATCGACCCGATCGTCGGCCGCGACCAGGAAATCCGCCAGGTCGTCGACGTGCTGATGCGCCGCCGGCAGAACAATCCGATTCTGACGGGCGAGGCGGGCGTCGGCAAGACGGCGGTGGTCGAGGGTTTTGCATTGCGCATCGTTGCCGGCGACGTGCCGCCGGCGCTCAAGGAGGTCACGTTGCGCGTGCTCGATGTCGGCCTGTTGCAGGCCGGCGCCAGCATGAAGGGCGAGTTCGAGAACCGGCTGCGGCAGGTGATCGAGGAAGTGCAGTCCTCGGCCAAGCCGATCATCCTGTTCATCGACGAGGCGCACACGCTGATCGGCGCGGGCGGCGCCGCCGGCACCGGCGACGCGGCGAACCTGCTGAAGCCGGCGCTGGCGCGCGGCACGCTGCGCACCATCGCCGCCACCACCTTCGCCGAGTACAAAAAATACTTCGAGAAGGACCCGGCGCTGACGCGGCGCTTCCAGGTCGTGCAGGTCGACGAGCCGGACGAGACAAAGGCCATTTTGATGCTGCGCGGCACCGCCTCGCCGCTGGAAAAGCACCATCGCGTCGCCATCCTCGACGAAGCGATCGAGGCGGCGGTGCGGCTCTCGCACCGCTACATCCCGGCGCGGCAGTTGCCCGACAAGGCGGTGAGCCTGCTCGACACCGCGGCGGCGCGCGTCGCCGTCAGCCAGCACGCGGTGCCGCCGCCGGTCGACGATTGCCGACGTCGCATCCAGGCGCTGGAGACCGAGCTCGCGATCATCGCGCGCGAGAGCGCCATCGGCATCGACGCGACATCCCGCGAGGCGTCGGCCAGTGCTGCTGTGGTGGAGGAACGGGAGCGCCTCACCGGTCTGGAGGCGCGCTGGGAGACGGAAAAGGCGCTGGTCGATCGCGTGCTGGCGCTGCGGGCGCAGTTGCGCGAGGGCGCGGCGCCGGTGGAAGGCGGGGCGGGGCCGCCGGCCGACCGGGCCGCGCTGCTCGACGAACTGAAGACGCTGCAAGCCGAGCTTGCCACGCACCAGGGCGAGACGCCGCTGATCCTGCCGAGCGTGGACGAGCAGGCGGTGGCGACCGTGGTCGAGGACTGGACCGGCATTCCGGTCGGCCGCATGGTCAAGAACGAGGTGCAGGCGGTGTTGGCCCTTGCCGACACGCTCGGCAAGCGGGTGATCGGCCAGGACCACGCCTTGCAGGCGATCGCCAAGCGGGTGCAGACGGCGCGCGCCGGGCTCGACAACCCGAACAAGCCGATCGGCGTGTTCATGCTGTGCGGGCCCTCCGGCGTCGGCAAGACCGAGACGGCGCTGGCGCTGGCGGAAAGCCTGTACGGCGGCGAGCAGAACCTGATCACCATCAACATGAGCGAGTTCCAGGAGGCGCATACCGTCTCCACGCTGAAGGGCGCGCCGCCCGGCTATGTCGGCTACGGCGAGGGCGGCGTGCTGACCGAAGCCGTCCGCAGAAAGCCGTACTCTGTCGTGCTGCTCGACGAGGTCGAGAAGGCGCATTCGGACGTGCACGAAATCTTCTTCCAGGTGTTCGACAAGGGCATCATGGAGGACGGCGAAGGCCGGCTGATCGACTTCAAGAACACGCTGATCATTCTCACATCGAACGCCGGCACCGACCTGATCATGTCGCTGTGCCGCGACCCGGAACTGATCCCCGAACCCGACGAAGTGGCAAAGGCGCTGCGGGAGCCACTGCTGAAAGTGTTTCCGCCGGCGCTGCTCGGGCGGCTGCTGGTGATCCCGTACTACCCGCTCAGCGACGCGATGATGGGCGACATCATCCGGCTGCAACTGCGCCGCATCGCCACGCGGATCGGCGAGCATCACAAGGTGCCATTCAGCTACGACGATGCCGTGGTCACGTTGATCGGGAGCCGCTGCACCGAGCCCGAGAGCGGCGGCCGCATGATCGACGCGATCCTGACCAACACGATGCTGCCGGCGATCAGCGGCGCGTTCCTCACACGGCTGCTGGAAGGCGGGCAGATCGCGCGGGTACATGTCGGCGTCGCCGACGGGGAATTCACCTACGCCTTCGAATGACGCGGGCGCCCCGCCGATCATTGTCGAGACCTGGCGGGGCCGCGTAGGCTCCGCCGGGACAGCAGCGGCCAACTCTGCAGCGAACATGCCGGGAGAGCGCAAATGTCGCAGACAACCCAGACCGTCGCACCGCCCCAGGACGGCGCCCCCTCGGGCGACCCCGTGGTCGCCAAACAGGACGCCTGGGTCACCAAATTCACCGGCGAGGCCACCGACCGCAGCAAGTTGACGCTGGGCACGCATCGCACTCCCGGCACCCCGCCGACGTCGCCGCCCACGCCATCGACGGCGCCGCCGCAGCCGTGGCAGCGCGCCACGCCGACCGGCGACGAGTCCGCCAAAAAGCCGCAGGAGCTCGACAAGAAGCTCGCCGAGGTGGATGCGGCCATCAAGACGATGACCGCTGCGGCCGACGCGATCGGCTCGCCGGTCGGCCGCAAGACGGTCGAGCCGGAGATGGCGCAGATCCAGATCCGGCGCGATGCGCTGGCGAACGCCGCGGACCGCGCCGAAGTCGCCAAGCAGATGGCGGCCGCGCCGGCGCTGCTCGCGGATATCGAAAAGGTCCGGCTGGCGGCGGTCCAGGCCAAGACGGACTGGACCGCGCAGGCGACCAAGCTGGCGGAGGTCGATGCCGCCATGCTGGCGCTGACCGGCGCCGTCGGCGCGATCGGCTCGCCGGTCGGCCGCAAGACGTTCGAACCGGTCGTCGCGCAGGTGAAGGGCCGGCGCGATGCGCTGGCGAACGCCGCGACTCAGCCGGACGTCGCCACCCAGGTCGCCGCGGCACCGGCGCTGCTCACGGATATCGGCAAGGCCAAGGCGGCGGCCGACAAGGCGAAGACCGATTGGGAGGCGGTGGCGGCGAAGAAGGCCAAGGTCGACACGACGCTGCAGAACGCCCGGGCGTGGCTCGGCGTCGCCGCGAACGGGCCGCAGAAGAAGGCGCTGCTCGACGAGACGTCGGCCATCGAGAAGTCGCTCAAGGATCTCGACGGCGTGGCGACGCTGAAGGCCTATCAGGACGGGGTCAGCGCCGCGAAGGTCAGCAGCGATACGCTCGTCGGCAAGGCCATCGCGCTCGGCGCGCCGGGAAATGCCGACAGCTGGCTCAAGACGCTTGCGGGCTGGCTGCCGCTCTACAAGAAGATCGCCGATCCGAACCCGGTCAGCCGGCAGCACAAGGCGCTCACCGACCGCCGCAATGCCGCGGGCGGCACGTCCGACCCGACCTCCACGTATCACGGGATCACCAACGACGCCGTCGCCGCGAACACCGACGCCAAGGCCGCCTATGCGGCGCGGGACGCGATCAACCGCTACATCGCGGCGGCCGAAGGCGGCCTGTCGGGCCTGCCGCCCGAGCAACAGGGGGCCGTCGTCGCGCAGCGCGATTTGCTGCTCGGCAAGATCAGCAACGCCTTCAGCACCGCCGCCACGGCCGGCGCCCTGAAAGCCACGCTCGATACGCTGAAGACCGACGCGCAGGTGTTGCAGGCGCAGACCATCAGCCTGACCAAGCAGACCGCCGAGGTGCAGGCGAGCCTTGCGGAGGCGAAGAAGGCGGTCGACGGCCTCGCCGACGGCACCGACAAGACCAACTTCGCCAAGCAGTACGCCATCCTGCAGAAGCGGCTGACCGACGCGCCGAAACTCGGCACGGTGCTGGCGCAGAAGCAGGAACTGGTCGCCCTCGGCAAGGACGCGCTCGTGCTGGTCGAGGCCACGCGCAAGGCCGGCTTCGCCGCCGAGTCGGCGACGCCCGAGGGCAAGGCGAAGATCGACAAGCTGATCTCGGACTACGGCGCGTCGACGGACGATCCGGTGAAGCAGGCGGTCTGCCGCGCCGCCATCGCCGGTTGCTACGACGTGCCGCTCGACATCCCGGAAGGCATGTCGGTGAAGACGCTGCCGGCGATCTACCAGATGATGACGAAGGTGCCGGCGAAGGACCTCAAGGGGCTCAAGGGCATCGAGTACGAAACCGATCCGCTGATGGGCAGCAGCTACTACGGCAGCGGCAAGGTGGTGCTGAACAAGATCGGCGACGGCACCTCGACCTACGACATGGTCAACCAGGCCGATCCGTCGAAGAAGGAACAGGTCAACTACTTCAACGCCACCACGCTGCACGAGCTCGGCCACTACGTCGACGACAACAACGGGGTGATGAAAAGCCACATGGAGACGGCGGATTTCGGCAACTGGAAGGCGGAGTCGATCGACACCGTGGCGACCGCCTACTCTCCCAAGTTCGCCGCCTTCGTCGGGGCCGGCAAGAAGCCCACCCAGGCCGACATCATGGCGCTGATCACCACCGTGCTGGAGAGCGGCGACGCCAAGAAACCGGCCAGCGCGACGGCGCCGCTGGGCTCGCTGTTCGACGACTGGACCAGCATCGTCGCCAGCCAGGGCTACAAGGATTGCGTGGCGATCCGCGATTCCGAAAAGTCGCCGTGGGACAAGCCGGTCGCGGCCCCGGACGGGCGCGCCTACCACGAGGGCTATGCCGGCCAGTGGTACAGCTACGCCATGACGGAGCGCTCCAAGGGCATCAGCGACTACCAGTGGCGCGCGCCCGCGGAATGGTTTGCCGAGCAATACGCCTTCTACCGGCTGCTGCCGGACAAGACGAAGCCCGCCGCCATCGCCAACTATCTCGTCATGTAGCCGGAGGGCACACCCATGTCGCTGTTCAATCGCGCCGCCGTGCAGTGCCCGAACTGCGGCACCGAGCAGACCGTCGATCTGGTGGTCAGCATCAATGCCGACCGGCGGCCGGACCTGCGCCAGCAGATCCTGGATCGGGCGTTCCAGGGCCCGACCTGCAGCGCCTGCGGCGCCAGCTTCCGCATGCCGCCGCGCTTCACCTACCTCGACTTTGCCCGCCGGCAGTGGATTCTCGCCCATTCCGGCGAGGATCTGCCGAAATGGTCGGAGCTGGAGGCGGAGGCGGCCGAGGTCTTTGCCACCAACTACGGCCCCGGCACGCCGCCGGCGGCACAGCAGATCGGGCGCGAGATCAGCCCGCGCATCGTGTTCGGCTGGCCGGCGTTGCGCGAGAAGCTGGTCCTGCGCGAGCTCGGGCTGGACGACGTCGAATTCGAGCTGATGAAGATGGCGGTGATCCGCAACGTCCCCGGCTCGCCGCTGACCGACGAGACCGAACTCCGGCTGGTCCGCGGCGAGGGCGATACGCTGGTGCTGGCCTGGATCGAGCGGGCGACGGAAACGCCGGGCAAGTCGCTGCGGGTGCCGCGGCAGGTGTACGACGAGGTCGCCGCGGATGGCGAGGCATGGGCGCCGCTGCGCGCCGAACTCGCCGGCCACAGCTTCGTCGACGTCAACCGGCTGCTGGTGAGCTGAGCGCGGCGCCGGCGGCCCGCCCCGGCGCGAACCGGGGCGGGGGACGGGTCAGCGTACCGCCTTGCTCAGCGTGTCGAGCGTGCCCGCGATGGTCGCGCGGATCTGCAGCGGCACGAACGGATTGGTGTCGAGTTCATTGATGGTGTCGTCGCTGGCCAGGAATTGCTGGTAGCGCTGCAGGATGGCGCGGGCGTCCTGCACCAGGGCCGCGCGCTTGGCCGGGTCGGTGGCGTTGGTCGCCTCGTCGAGCTTGTCGGCCAGGCTCTCGTCGAGCGTCGACAGCACCGGTGCGACGCGGCTGCGATAGGCGGCGTCCAGTTTGTCGGCGATCCCGTCCGCCTTGTAGGTGGCGACGATCTCGCCGCGCAGCTTCTCGATGTCGCCTTCGACTTTCTTGCGCGCCGCCAGCCATGCCAGCCGCGACTTGCCGTAGGCGACCGCGCCGGCGGCGGGCGAGGCGGGCTGTGCCGAGGGAGCCGGCGCGGGCCCCTGCGGCGCGTTGTCGAGCGCACGGCGCAGCGATTCGATGTGGGTCGCCGCATAGACCAGATTGTTGGTCTTGAGGTTGACGTTGGCATCGGTCGCGAGCTTGCTGAGCTGGTCCTTCAGCCCTGGCGTGACCGCGAGCACCGCGGGAATGCGCTTGATCAGCTCGGCGAGCGCGCGCGCCAGCGCGGCCGGATCGGGCTTGGCCTCGGCCGGGCCGGGCGGCGGGGGCGGCTCCCCGGCGACTGCGGCCGGCTGGCCTTCCTCCTGCTCGGTGTAGGCCTCGATCGGCGAGCCGTCCTCCAGCAGCAGTTCGACCTTGGTATAGCCGGTGCCCTTCAGCGTCTTCACCAGCTTGCGCGCCATCGAGGAGACGGGCTTGTTGATGATGAAACGCACCAGCTTCGGGTCGACTTCGGTATCGACGGCGGCGGTGCCCCAGCGCGTGTTCTTGGCGTTGGGGAATTCCTTGGTCAGTTCCTTCTCGACCGCCTTGGGCTGCTTGACCTTGTCCAGCATCAGCAGCGCCATGGTGTTGTCGTCGCCCTGGCCGAAGGCGCAATTCACCGGCTCTTCCTTGGACTTCATCAGCAGGCGCTTCATGTCCGGCTTTTCCATGCCGGTGTTGACCTCGGCC
>Ga0302229_10000282_pt1 | contig 39677 bp, 40 predicted proteins | sample II_Palsa_N1_3_FD_193518 | JGI IMG/M metagenome (GOLD analysis project Ga0302229, IMG submission 193518) | Peat permafrost microbial communities from Stordalen Mire near Abisko, Sweden - II_Palsa_N1_3 | ecosystem: Environmental > Terrestrial > Soil > Palsa > Peat permafrost | place: Sweden... | reverse complement strand
CCTGTGGCCGGTCAAGGCGGACGCCGGCCAGCTCGAGCAGGTCCTGGTCAACCTCGCCGTCAACGCCCGCGACGCGATGCCCGGCGGCGGGAAGCTCACCATCGACACCGCGAACATCACCGTGGACGAGGCCTACGCAGAGGGCCGGCCCGGCCTCAAGCCAGGCCGCTACACCCGGCTGCGGGTCTCCGACACCGGCACCGGCATTCCCCCCGAGGTCCTCGCCCGCGTGTTCGAGCCGTTCTTCACCACCAAGCCGGCCGGCAAGGGCACCGGGCTCGGCCTCGCGACGTTCTACGGCATCATCACCGGAGCCGGCGGCCACGTCCAGATCTACTCCGAACCTGGGATGGGCACCACCGTCACCGGCATGCTGCCCGCCACCAGCGAAGAAGCGGCCAGATCCAAGGCACCGCCCGCCGCACCCCCCCGCGGCCGGGGGGAGACGATCCTGCTCGTCGAAGACGAAGCCAGCCTGCAAGAACTGGCCAGCCGCCTGCTGACCCGGAACGGCTACCAGGTCCGCGTCGCCCGCTCCGCGCCAGAGGCGCCCAGCATCGCAGGGGACACCGGGCAGACCATCGACCTGCTGCTCACCGATGTGGTCATGCCCGAGATGCTCGGCAACGAGGTGGCCAGGCGGGTGCACACCATCCGCCCAGCCCTGCCCGTCCTGTACATGTCCGGATACGCCCAGCCGGTCCTGGACACCCACGGCGCCTTCGCCGATCAGATCGACCTCCTGGAAAAACCATTCACCGAGGCCACCCTGCTAACCCGCGTCCGCCGCGCCCTCGACAACGGCTTTCATCCCGCCGCCCCCGCCAGCGAAGCCTGACCACCGAGAGTGTCCCGTTGTCCAGGACGGGCGGGCCGCCGGGGCGGGAGGGCGGCCTACCGTCGGGGGCATGGAACCGGTCTACGCCGCGATCGCGCGGCTCGTTTTCGGGTACGCCGACCGGCTCGACGCCGGGGACCTGGCCGGGATGGCGGCGTTCTTCGGCCGGGCTCGGCTGCACACGGTCTCCGGTGACGGCGCCACGTTCACCGGGGCGGCCGAGGTGCTGGCCGCGTTCGACGGCAGCGTGCAGCGGTTCGAGGACGGCACCCCGTCGACCAAGCACGTGACGACCAACCTGATCGTGGACGCCGACGAGGCGGCCGGAACCGCGTCGGCCCGGTCGTACTTCACCGTGCTGCAAAGCCGGCCGGACCTGCCGCTGCAGCCCATCGTGGCGGGCCGCTACGAGGACACCTTCGCCCGCGACGGCGACGGCCGGTGGTACTTCACCGACCGGCTGATCATCATCGAGCATGTCGGTGACGTCAGCCGTCACCTGCGCCAGCCGGTGCCTTAGGGCAGCGTGATAGCCTCCGCGATGGCGTCCACCTGGAAGAAGGAAACCCATGGCCAGCTCTGAGCCGTCCCGAGCCGACCTGGTGCGAGCGGCGGCGGCCCGGCTGCAGGGCGCCGCGCGCGACGGCCAGCCCTGCGAGCCGGTCCGTGACCTGCTCGGCACCGCTGACATACCGCTCGCCTACCAGGTGCAGGAAGCGGTGAACCGCGACCGGCTGGCCACGGGCGTGCGGATCGTGGGGCGCAAGATCGGCCTGACCTCTCCGGCGGTCCAGCGGCAGATCGGCGTCGACCAGCCCGACTCCGGGGTGCTGTTCGACGACATGCTGTACCCGGAGTCCGAGGCGATCCCGATGGAGCGGTTGCTGCAGCCGAAGGCGGAGGCCGAGGTGGCGTTCGTGCTGGGCGCCGACCTCGACGACGAGGTCCTGGAGGCCGGCCGCCTCGAGGCGGCCGTCGACCACGTGGTGGCCGCTCTGGAGATCGTCGACAGCCGGATCAAGGCCTGGGACATCTCGATCACCGACACCGTCGCGGATAACGCGTCGAGCGGGCTGTTCGTGCTGGGCAGCCGGGCGTGCCGCCTCGCGGACATCAGCCCGGTGGCGGTGACCATGACGATGACCAAGGACGGCGCCACCGTCTCGACCGGATCCGGGGCCGACTGCATGGGCGATCCGCTGAACGCGCTGGCCTGGCTGGCCCGGACCTGCTGCGACTACGGATCGCCGCTGCGCGCGGGCGAAGTGATCCTGAGCGGGGCACTGGGCCCGATGGTCTCGATCGAAACGGGCACCCGAATAGTCGCCGAGCTGTCACAGCTCGGCACAGTGTCAGCGGTGTTCGGCCGGTAACCGGCGGCGGGAGCCGCCGGCCATGACGCCGCCGTCGACCGGCAGGGCGACGCCGTTAACGTGGCCCGAGTCGGGCGAGCAGAGCCAGAATACGGCGGCGGCGATGTCGTCCGGGTCCGCCATCCGGCCTTGCGGCAGGTACAGTCCGTCCAGCCAGTCCGGGTGGGCCTGGGTGAACGCGGCCAGCATCGGCGTGGCGACCAGGCCGGGACACACGGCGTTGACCCTGATCCCTTCGGCCGCGTATTCCACCGCCACCGACCGGGTCAGCCCGATGACACCGAACTTGCTGGCCGCGTAGGCCGACAGCTCGGGCGTGCCGGTCAGTCCGGCCGCGGAGGAGGTGTTGACGATCGCGCCGCCGCCCGCCGCCAGCATGACCGGGATCTGGTGCCGCAGGCAGTTCCAGATCCCGGTGAGGTTGACGTCTAGGATCCGCTGCCAGTCCTCGGGGCTGGTTTCATGGACCAGCGTCCGCTCGCCGGTGATGCCGGCGTTGTTGTGCGCGAAGTCCAAGCTCCCGAACTCCGCCACGGTCGCGCGCACGGCCTCCTCGACCTCCTGGCCATTGGCCACGTCCGCCCGGACGAACAGCGCCGCCGCTCCGGTCTGGCGAACCAGATCCGCGGTTTCCTCGCCTTTGGCCGGATCGATGTCGACCACCGTGACCGCGGAGCCAGCCCGGGCGAAGCGCAGGGCCACGGCCCGGCCAATGCCGCCGCCGGCGCCGGTAACGAATGCAGCTTTGACGTCCTCCCCGCCGTGAACGGCTGGGATTCCTCCGGCGCGGCTCATGCCACGCTCCGGTGGGTTCCTGCTTCGTCGGCAGCCGCCAGGACATGTCCTGGTCTTATGCCACCTCCACAGGCGTTTAGGCTCTCCCTCCGCCCGAGGGCGAGCACGTTCTTGGCCGCGTTCACGTCCCGGTCCTGAACCGTCCCGCACGCCGCGCAGGTCCACTGGCGGACGCTGAGAGGCTTCGGGCCGTCCTTCACGCCGCAGGCCGAGCAGACCTGGCTGGTTGGCTCGAACCGGCCGATCCTGGCGAAGGTGCGCCCGTACTGGGCTGCCTTCTCCTCAATAAGCCGTAGGAGCTGCGACCAGCCCGCGTCGGCGACTGACTTGGCTAGCCGGGTCCGGACTAGTCCGGACACGCACAAGTCTTCGGCGTAGACCGCTTGGTTGTCGCGGACTAGCCGCAGAGCGACCTTATGCGCGTGGTCGAGCCGGGCCTCCCGGACCTTCCGGTGCACGGCCGCGACCCGGTGCCGGGCTTTGGCCCGGTTCGCGCCCCCCTTCTGCGTACGGGACAGTGCCCGCTGCGCGCGGGCGAGCTTGCGTTCCTTTGCCCGCAGGAACCGCGGGTTCGGGATCTTCTCTCCGTCTGAAGTGACGGCTAGGGCCTCGAGCCCTAGGTCGATACCCACCTCGTGATCACATGCGGGCAACAGCGTGACCGCACGCTCGACCACGAACGAGGCGTAGTACCGGCCATCCGGCTCGCGGATCACCGTGACCGAGGACGGAACCGACGGCAGGTCCCGCGACCACCTGACCTCGATGTCACCCACCTTGGGCACGTACAGGCGCTCCCCGTGCAGTGCGAACCCGTTGCGGGTCAGGCGGATCGACTGGCGCTGATGCTTGCGCCGGAGCGCCGGGTGCCCTACCTTGCGGCCCTTCCGCTTGCCCGACAGCGAGTCGAACCAGTTCCGGTAGGCGCGGCGGGCGTCCTGGCATGCCTGCACCAGCGCGACCGATGCCACCTCGCCCAGCCAGGCCCGCTCCGGGGTCCGCTTGGCCAAGGTGACCACACGGCGCTGCACCTCGGTGTCGCCGATCTTCTCCCCGGCCGCGTATGCCTCATCGCGGACCCGCAGACAATCGTTGTACACCACCCTGGCGCACCCGAACGTCCGCGCCAGGGCCTGCTGCTGCCCCGGCGTCGGGTAGATCCGGTACCGGTACCTAACCTGCACAGCACCAGAGCCTAGCGATGGCCTATGACAAACCCCGGTAATTACCGCCGTGGCAGGCATGTGGTTTCCGCACTCCATGTCCATTTGGTCTTCATGACAAAGTACCGGCGTGGCGTGCTCGACGCGGACATGCTCCAGTGCTGCGAGGACGTCATGCGGAAGGTCTGCGCCGACTTCGGCGCCGACCCGCGCGAGTTCAGCGGCGCAGACGACCACGTGCACCTGCCGGTGGAGTACGCGCCCAAGGTGGCCGTGTCCGCCCTGGTGAACGCCCTCAAGGGCGTATCGGCCCGGCGGCTGCGGCCGGTGAACCGGCACATCATGCACGGACATTTCTGGTCCCCGTCCTACTCGCCACATCCTGCCGGGTGCGCCGCTCCGCATCATCCAGCAGCACAGAACACCCGCCAAAGTAACTTCCGGGCTTACCCCCACCCTGAAGGACCGAGCTTGCGCCCGGCAATCGCTGTCATGACAGCAGGCTGCCCCAGCCGGCAAGTTTGCTGGCCGGTTCGTGCCGCTGACCGGGATAAGCGCATGACAGGCTCAACGGGATGGCAGATTGTGATCAATAAGGGTCTGGTGGGTTCCAGGCCCTTGCAGTCAAAGACGGAAGGGATTGCGGATGCGTCCAGTCGAGGCGTTGGACAAGGCCCGGTCGCTGGCCCCGGTGCTGCGCGAGAGAGCTTTCGCCACCGAACAAGCACGCCGGATTTCCGACGAAACGATCAGGGAGCTCAAGGAAGCCGGGCTGTTCCGGATCCTGCAGCCGGCCAGGTTCGGCGGCTTTGAGCTCGATCCGCGGGTGTTCCTGGAAGCCGGCATGATCATCAGTGCCGCCTGCGGCTCCACCGGCTGGGTGTACTCGGTGATCGGCGTGCACAACTGGCAGCTCGGCCTGATGCCGGAGCAGGCCCAGGTGGACGTGTGGGGAGAGGACCAGGACACGCTGATCTGCTCCTCGTACACGCCGCGCGGACACGTCGAGATCGTGGACGGCGGCTACCGGCTGAGCGGCCGCTGGTCGTTCTCCTCGGGCTGCGAGCACGCGCAGTGGGCGATCCTGGGCGGGGTGGCCACCGACGCCGCCGGCAACATCAAGCGGCTGTGCTTCCTGGTGCCGCGTACCGACTACACGATCGACGACGTCTGGCGCGTGGTCGGGCTGCGTGGCACCGGCAGCAACGACGTCGTCATCGAGGACGCCTTCGTCCCCGAGCACCGCACGCACGACTACCGGTCCGGCAGCGTGACCAGCGACTCGCCCATCTACCGGCTGCCGTTCGGGCCGGTCTTCACCTTCGGGATCGCGGCGCCCCTGCTGGGCGCGGCCCAGGGCGCGCTCGACGACCACGTCGCCTGGACCGCCGAGCGGGTCCGGATCACCAAGGGGACGCGGGTCGCCGAGGAACCGTTCTCGCAAGCCCGGGTGGCCGAAGCGGCCGGGGAACTGGACGGCGCCCGGCTCCAGATCTGGCGCGACCTGGACGACATGCTCGCCCTGGCCCGCGACGAGAAGGACATCCCGATCGAGATCAGAGCCCGCGCGCGGCTGGACCAGGTGCGCGCCACCCAGCTCGCGATCTCCGCGGTGGACCGCGTGTTCCAGAACTCCGGCGGGCGGGTGCTGCACGAGCTCAACCCGATCCAGCGGGCCTGGCGGGACATCCACGCCGGAGCGCAGCACAACAGCAATGTCCCGGAGCCGATGCTGATGGCATACGGCGCCATGTCCTTCGGACTGTCCATCGCGGATTCCGGAATCTAGCCGATCTCATCCCCGACTAGTTGCCCTTGGAGCAGTCATGCCCGAGTCACTGAGCTACGAAGAGACCAGCCGCAGCACGAAGGTCGGCGGCCTGGCCGTGCACTACCACGAGGCCGGCTCCGGCTATCCCCTGGTCATGCTGCACGGCGCCGGGCCCGGAGTGTCGGCCTGGAGCAACTTCTCCGGCAACCTGCCGGCCTACAGCGAGCACTTCCGCACGTTCCTCATCGACCAGCCGGGCTTCGGCGGCACCGAAGGCCCGGCCGAATACGACCGGCACTACCTGAGCTGGACCGCGGCCATGCTGGCCGGGTTCCTGGACGACCAGGGCCTGGACAAGGTGCACCTGATCGGGAACTCGCTCGGCGCCTCGGTCGTGGTGCGGTTCGCGCTCGACTTCCCCGACCGGGCGAACCGGCTGGTGCTGATGGGTCCCGGGTCGGCGCTGTCCATGGGCCTGTTCGCGCCGCGGCCGAGCGAGGGCATCAGGCGGCTGATGGAGTTCGGCGCGCCGCCCGGGCCGACACGCGAGAAGATGGCCGCGTTCCTGCGCACGCTGGTCTACGACCAGTCGCTGGTCACCGAGGAACTGATCGAGGACCGGTTCCTCGCCGCGACCAACCCGGCTACGGACGGACTGGGCGCGATGCAGCGGGCCAACCGGAACCCGGCCTTCGCCCAGGCCGGGGAGCTGTGGCGGGAGGCGTCCCAGGTCGAGCATGAGGTGCTTATCACCTGGGGCCGCGAGGACCGAGTGCAGCCGCTGGACGGGGCCTTCCTCGGCTTCCGGCTCCTGCAGAACGCCCGGCTCTACGTCTTCCCCAAGTGCGGCCACTGGGCCCAGATCGAGCAGCGAGCGGAGTTCGAGCGGGTCACTACCGACTTCCTGGCGGCTGGCTGACGTCAGCGCCTGACCTGCGTTAAGGAGAAGAAGCGGTCATGAAGATTTACAGCCTGGGCTACGTGCGCCTGGAATCGACCGTCGTCGAGCAGTGGCGCGGGTTCGCCGAGGACGTGCTCGGCCTGCGGGCCACCGATGGCCCGGACGGGACACTGCGGCTGCGGATGGACGACCGTCCGGTCCGCATCGCCATCGTGCCCGGTGAGACCGACCGGGTCGCGGCGGTCGGCCTGGAGTTGCGGGACAAGGCCGCGCTGGACCTGGCCGTCTCCGAACTGGACGCGGCGGGTATCGCGGTCAAGGAAGGCTCGGCCGCCGACGCCGAGGAGCGCCTGGTCGAGCGCTTCGTCAGCGTGGCGGACCCGTGCGGGAACCCGCTCGAGCTGTTCTACAGCCAGCAGGTAGACGGGCTGCCGGTCAGCCTGCCGCACGGCGGCGAGTTCGTCACCGGCGCGCTCGGCGCGGGACACGTGGTCCTGCCCGCCGAGGACATCGACGCCGCGTTCGACTTCTACACCCGGCTGATCGGGCTGTCGCACCGGGACTCGATGGTGGTGCGCATCCCCGGGATGCCGGTCCGCAAGCTGCGCTTTCTGGGCTGTAACCCGCGCCACCACACGATCGCGCTCACCGAGGCGCCCTCCCCGCAGGGCATGCGGCACATGATGATCGAGGTCGACTCCATCAAGACGTTCGGCCGCAGCTTCGCCCGGGCCCGTGAGGCGGGCGTGCTGAAGACCGAGATCGGCCAGCACTCCAACGACGAGGTGCTGTCGTTCTACGTCTTCTGCCCGGGCGGCTTCGAGTTCGAGTTCGGCGTGCACGGGCGGCACGTCGACGAGTCGACCTGGGTCACGCGGGAGCTGACCAACCTCAGCTACTGGGGCTACTGGCCCGCGCCGGCCACGAAATAGGAGAGCGGATGCAGCTGAGCGAGCACCTCAACGGCGCCATCGCGGCGCTGGCGGCGGGCGACACGGTCTTCGCCTCGTTCGCGCCCGCCGACATCGGCAACGCGCAGGCCATGGCCGGCGGGCCCTACGACGTGGTCGTCTTCGAAATGGAGCACAACCCGTTCGACGTGGCCGCCCTGCGTACCAGCTTGCAGTTCCTGCTAGACCGTAAGGCGATCGCGGCGCAGGGCGACGTCAAGCCGCAGGTCACGCCGTTCGTCCGGATCCCGGCCAACGGCTCGGAGATGACGCAGTGGCTGGCCAAGCAGGTCCTGGACGCTGGGGTCTACGGCGTGATCTGGCCGCATGTCAGCACGGTCCGCGAGGCGCGCAACGCGGTCGCGGCGTGCCGCTACCCGCGCCCGGCGACGGCCCCGGGATACGAGCCGCCCGGACTGCGCGGGGACGGCCCGTTCGGCGCGTCCCGGTACTGGGGCGTCGACGTCGCAGAGTACTACCGGCGGGCCGATACCTGGCCGCTCGCCCCGGACGGCGACATCCTGGCCGTGATCATGTGCGAGGAGGTCGCGGCGATCAGGAACCTGCCGGACATCCTGGCGCAGGTGCCCGGCGTCGGGGTGGTGCTCATCGGCGAGGGTGACCTCAGCCAGGACCTCGGGCATCCGCGCGAGTACGAGCATCCAGATGTCGAGGCGGCCATCGCTGACGTGCTGGCGATCTGCGCCGACGCGGGCGTGCCGTGCGGGATCCCGCACGTCACCGAGCAGAACGTGGAAAAGCGTATCGAGCAGGGGTTCCGGTGGCTGATGCCGAACCCCGGCCGGACTCATCGCGCGACGGAAATCGGCCGGAAGCGGCTGGCCGCGAGGCAGGTGGCATCGTGATCATCGACGTGCACGGGCACTACACGAAGGTGCCCCCGGAACTGGACGCTTACCGGGGACGGCAGATCCTGCAGCTGGCCCGGGGCGGCGTCAAGGGCAATCCCGGCATCTCCGACGATCAGCTCAAGGCCACCCTGCAGGTGCACCTCGACGCGATGGCCCTGCGCGGCGTCGACAAGTCAATCTTCTCCCCGCGGGCCGCGTTCATGGGCCACGAGTTCGGCAGCGAGACCATCAGCCGCAACTGGACGGAGGTGAACAACGACCTCATCGCGCGGGCGGCGGCCATGTACCCGGAGCAGTTCGTGCCCGCCTGCCAGCTTCCCCAGTCGCCGGGCGTGAGCCCGGCGAACGCGCTGGGTGAGCTCGAGCGGTGCGTGGGGATGGGATTCGTCGGCTGCAACATCAACCCCGACGTGTCCGGCGGCGTTGCCCCGCTCACCCCGTCGCTGGGCGACCGCTGGTGGTACCCGCTGTGGGAGAAGATGTCCGAACTCGACGTGCCCGGCCTCATCCACGCCGGCTCGACGCTCAACCCCCACCTGCACATGAACGGCGCGCACTACGTCAACACGGACGTCGCGGCGGTGGTCGAGCTGACCACCTCCCGGGTGCTGACCGACTTCCCCGACCTCAAGCTGATCATCCCGCACGGCGGCGGCGGCGTCCCGTTCCACTGGAACCGGCTGCGCAGCCTGTTCGCCGCCCGGCCCGGCCCCCCGTTCGAGGAGGCGGTCCGGCGCCTGTACTTCGACCTGGCCGTCTACGACGACGAGGCGATGAACCTGACCATCCGCCGGATGGGCCCGGACAACGTGCTGTTCGCCACCGAGATGCTGGGCACGGCCCAGGCCATCGACCCGGTCACCGGGCGGCCCTTCGACGACACGCTGGCCCTGGTCCAGGATCTGGACTGGCTGTCGGCGCAGGACAAGCACAAGATCTTCGAGGGGAACGCGCGGCGGCTGTACAGCCGCGCGGACTTCTGACGGTGCCCGGCGATGCCCGCCGTCAGGACAGCCGCCGCGGCCGGAGCCGGGATGAGCGCCGGTAACAGCGACGTGCCCCCAGCCGGCTCGCTGGCCGAGGACCCCGCGACCTTCCGCCGGATACTCAGCCACTTCGCGACCGGGATCGTCGTGGTCACCGCGCACGATACCGAGCCGATCGGGATGACCTGCCAGTCGTTCTCCTCGGTATCCCTGGATCCGCCGCTGGTCATGTTCTGCCCCGCCCACTCGTCGCAGACCTGGCCGCGCATCCGCGCGGTAGGAACCTTCGCGGTCAACATCCTCGCCGCCGACCAGTTGGCGATCTGCCAGAAGTTTGCCGTCTCCGGCGCGGACAAGTTCGACGGCGTGGCGTGGTCGCCCGGGGTGACCGGGGCACCGATCCTGTCCGGCGTCATCGCGCACATTGAATGCCGTCTGGAGGCCGTGATGGCGGGCGGCGATCACGACATCGTGACGGGCCGCCCGATGTACGTAGGCGAGAACCCCGGGTTCGAGCCGCTCTTGTTCTTCCGCAGCCAGTACGGAGGGTTCTCCGGCTGATTTTCCCACGAGGAAGGGACTAGTCGACGACATGACAAGTACAGCAAACGAGCGCCCGCCGGCCTCGTGGGACAGCGAGACCGACGTCGTTGTGGTCGGCGGCGGCTTCGCCGGCCTGGTCGCTGCGGCCACCGCCCGCGGGCGCGGCCGCGAGGTCATCGTGCTGGAGGCCGCGCAGGAGCCGGGCGGGATCATGCGGATCTCCTCCGGTGAGTACTGGATCCCCAACAACTCGTTCCTGCGCGAGGCCGGCATCTCCGACCCGCGGGCCGACTGCCTGCGGCTGATGGCACGGTTGTCGTACCCGACGCGGTATGACCCGGAGTCGCCCACGCTCGGCTTGCAGGACCGGCCGTTCCGGCAGATCTCCACCTACTACGACGTTGCGGCGAAGGCGGTCGCCGAGCTCAAGGAGATCGGCGCGATGGGTTCGGTGCTGAGCGACGGCGTGACCCCCGACGGGGTGTTCAACCCGATGGGCCACCTGGAATACCACGCGGAGCTGCCCGAGAACAAGATCGAGTACGGCCGGGCGCTGATGGCGGACACCGGCGGCACGCACGGCCCCGGCCAGGGCCAGCAGACCGTCGACCTACTGGTCGCCCACGCCGCCCGGGCCGGGATCGAACTGCGCACCGGGCACGTCGTGCACCGCGCGTTCGCCAACGCCCGGGGCGAGGTGGTCGGCGTCGAGGCGCAGACGCCCGCCGGCACGCGCGCGATCCGGGCGCGCAAGGGCGTGATCTTCACCAGCGGGGGGTTCTTCCACAACCTCGCGCTGCGAACCCTGCTGCTGCGCGGCACGGTGTGGGGCGCCACTGCGCCGTACACCAACACCGGCGCGCTGATGACGATCGCCGAGCAGCTCGGCGCGATGGTAGAGAACACCGACAGCTGCTGGTGGGGCCAGATGGGAGTAGAGGAGGTCCTCGACACCCAGCGCAGTGACAACATGGCGTTCTGGCTCTACGGCGACAGCATGATCATGGTGAACCGGTACGGCGTCCGGGTGGCGAACGAGAAGGCGCACTACAACGAGCGCGGCCGCATCCACAGCGTGTACAACGCCAGCACCAAGCAGTACGAGAACAACGTGCTGTTCCAGGTGTACGACGCCGGGGTCGCGGACAACCCGGAGATGGGCGTGAAGTACCCGGTTCCCTTCCCCGGCCAGTCCACTGAGCACGTGATAACCGGGAACACCTGGGCCGAGCTGGCGGCCAACATCGACGCCCGGCTGGCCAAGATCGCGGCCAGGACCGGCGGCGTCAAGCTGGACGAGCGGTTCGCGGACCGGCTGGCCGACACCGTCACCCGGTTCAACTCGTTCGCCGCCAGCGGCCACGACGACGACTTCTTCCGCGGCGAGCGAGCGGCCGAGCACGGATACAGCGTGATGGGGCTCACCCGCGGGGTGAACCGGACCATGTACCCGTTCGCCTCGTCCGGCCCTTACTACGCGATCCTGCTCGGCGCGGCCGGCTTTGACACCAACGGAGGCCCGTCCCTGAACGAGAACGCGCAGGTCGTCGGGCCGGACGAGCAAGCCATCCCGGGTTTCTACGCGGCCGGCAACTGCGCGGGCTCGCCGGGCCACGGCGCGTACTGGTCGGGCGGGGCCACCCTCGGCAACGCGCTGGTGTGGGCGTACCAGGCGGGCGCGCACGCCGCCGGTGAGCCGGACCGGGACGACCGGTGACCGGCGATTTTGCGGGGGGGCTCGGGGGGGTAGTCCCCCCCGGCGGCCAGCAGGGCCCGGGCTTCTGGGAGCGCCGGTTCGAGGGGAAGGTGGCGCTGGTCACCGGAGGCGCCCGCGGCCAGGGACTGGCCGAGGCCGAGCGGTTCAGCCGCGAGGGCGCGGCGACCGTCGCCGTCGACGTGCACGACGAGGCCGATGTCGGGCCCGGCATCAGCTACACCAAGCTGGACGTCACGTCCAGGGACGACTGGACCAGCGTGGTCAAGCGGGTGGTCGACGAGTACGGCCGGATCGATGTGCTCGTCAACAACGCCGGCATCGGCATCGCCGAGACGATCGAGTCGGTCACGGCCCAGGAGTGGTCGGCCGTGATGGCCGTCAACCTCGAAGGCGCGCTGATCGGCATGCAGGCCGTCGCGCCGGTGATGCGGGCCGGCGGCGGCGGGGCGATCGTGAACACCGCCTCGGCCGCGGCCTTTTACGGGTTCGCGCTGCCCGCCTACAACGCGAGCAAGTGGGCGCTGCGCGGGCTGACCAAGACGGCGTCGCTGGAGTTCGCCACCTGGGGTATCCGAGTCAACGCGGTGCACCCGGGTCTGGTGGTGTCGCCGATGAGCGAAGGTGCGCCCGAGGTGACCGAACGGATCCGGCTGGCGACGCCGCTGCGCCGCGGCGCCCGACTGGACGAGATCGCGGCGCTGGTCGCGTTCCTGGCCAGCGACGAGGCGACGTTCATCACCGGGGCCGACTTCGTCATCGACGGCGGGCTGCTCGCCGCAGGCGCCATGGGCGAAGTGTCATATGACTTCGGCGGTTGAGCCAGGGCCGTTCCGAGAAAAAGGAGAGAACGTCGATGACCGCAAAACTCAGCTCCGACGCGATCGAGGTCGGGGTCGTCGTCCGCGACGCCGACCGGTGCCTGGAGTTCTACCGTGACGTGCTGGGGCTGCCGTACCTCGGTGACCTCGACTTCGGGGTCGCGCACATGTGGCGGTTCCAGGCCGGCACCTCGGTGGTGAAGCTGCTGCTCTTCCGTGAGGAGCCGACCGGGTCGAACCCGCCGGGCGAGGTGACCGCGACCGGTTACCGGTACATGAGCCTGTTCGTGTCCAACATCGACGACCTGGTGGCCGAGTGCGAGCGGTTCGGGGCCACCGTGGCGATGCCGGTCACCGAGTTCCAGCCCGGTGCCCGCTTCGCCTTCGTGGAGGATCCCGAGGGAAACCGGATCGAACTGCTGGATGTCGCCGCGGCGACGCAGAACGGGGCGTGACCCGATGACCGACGCGGACGTGCTGCGGGACCTGGCCGACCGGCTGGACCGGCTGGAAGCCGAGCAGGCGATCAGGGAAACGATGGTCAGATACACGCAGACGCTCGACTACGGGGACAGCGCCGGGTGGGCCGCCTGCTACACGCCCGACGGCGTCTTCGACGTCCGCCGTCGCGGGGAGCCGATGTTCCGGCACCAAGGCGCCGAGGCGCTGGCGAAGTTCGCCGACGGTCACACCTCGGCGCCGGCCGTCTACCACAAGCATTTCATGGGACTGCCGTCGATCACCCTGTCCGACGACGGCCGGTCGGCCACGGCCAGCGCCTACTTCATGATGGTGCACGAGTCACCCACTGGCCCGCACGTCCTGGTCTTCGGCCGCTACCTAGACGCGTTCGCCCGTACCGAGGACGCGGGCTGGAAGCTGAGCGAGCGCGTCGTCGACATGGAGGACATAGGCACCCGCACGCTGCCCTGACCGCGCTTGCGCCTGTGCCTGTGCCTGCACCGAGGTATCAGCCCGCGCCGAGGTACAGGCCGGCCAGCGCGTCGTGCAGGTCGGCCGGGGTGCCGGTGGCCACCACCCGGCCGGTGACCATGACCGCCCCGGCGTGGGCGATCTCCAGCACGGTGCGGGCGAACTGCTCCACCGCCAGCACGGTGGTGCCGTTGGCCATCAGGGCTACCACGTGCGCGTACAGCGTCTCGACGACGCGCGGCGCCAGGCCGGTCGACAGCTCGTCAAGCAGCAGGAACGACGGCTCGGTGGCCACGGCCCGGGCTAGCGCCAGCATCTGCTGCTCGCCGCCGGACAGCGTGCCCGCGAGCTGCCGGCGCCTGCTGCCCAGCCCGGGGAAGGTTTCGTAGACGCGGGCCTCGATATCGGACAGGCTGGCGCCGAGATGGGTCACCAGCCGGAGGTTGTCGGCGATGGTGAGGTTGGGGAACACGCCGCGCCCCTCGGGCAGCAGGCAGACGCCGTGCCTGGCCAGCACGTAGGGCTGGCTGCCGGAGACGGCCCGGCCGTCGATGGCGATCGTGCCCGCGCCGACCGCGTGCAGGCCCGCGATGACGCGCAGCAGGGTGGACTTGCCTGCCCCGTTCGGCCCGAGCATCGCGAACAGGCCGCCCTTCGGCACGGTCAGGTCGATACCGTGCAGCACCTCGATGGCCCCGTAGGAGGCGCACAGGCCGGTCAGCTGGAGCATCGGGGCCGGCGTATCTACCGGGGCGGTCACTGCGCGGTCCCGGCCGACGCGCCGAGGTAGGCCTCGACCACTGCCTGGTTACGAAGGATCTCCGCGGGCGTCCCGGTGGCCAGGATCTGCCCCTGATCGAGCACCGTGACGGTCGAGCACACCGGCATGACCAGCTCCATATCGTGTTCTACCAGGATGATCGACAAACCCTCAGCGGCCAGCTCACGCAGCAGCCGGCCAAGCGCCTCCGTCTCGGCCTCGATGAGCCCGGCCGCGGGCTCGTCCAGGAGCAGGACCTTTGGCTGGGTCATCAGCGCGCGCGCCACCTCGACCAGGCGGGCAATGCCGGTCGGCAGATGGTCGGCGCGCGCCTGGCTGAACGGACTCAGGTTCATCCGCTCCAGCATGGCCGCGACCGCGCCGCGCGGATCGCGCCCCTGGTCGCGGCGGCGTGTGTGCAGTTCGGCCGCGATCAGCAGGTTGTCGTGCACGGTCAGCACGCCGAACAGCTCGAGCTGCTGGAACGTGCGGGCCAGGCCGCGCCGGGCCCGGCCGTGCGGGCTGAGCCGCGTCACGTCCTGGCCTTCCAGCAGTACCCGGCCCTTGGACGGCGCGACCAGCCCGGTGGCCACGTTGAACAGCGTCGACTTGCCGGCGCCGTTCGGGCCGATGAGGCCGTGGATGCCGTGCGGCTCGGCGGTGAGGCTGGCGCCGCGCAGGGCGGTCACGCCGCCATAGCGGACGGTGACGTCACACACCTCGAACAGGGCCATCAGTGCCGCCCCTCCACGTCGACGGGCGGTTCGCTCGCGATTCCGTTCGCGTCCGGCAGGGCCGCGTCCGGCAGGGATACCTCGGGCACCTCCGCGTCTGGCACGGCCGGGGGGTCGCCGGGGCGGACCGGGCCGCTCGCGCTGACCACGGCGGCCGGTGAGTTCAGCCCCAGCCACTTGGCCGGATGCCCGGGTAGCCGCCTGGCGAGCCGGTCCAGTGATGCGGAGATGTCGGCGGCCACACCGTTGGGCTGCTTGCCCAGGCCGACGCCGACCAGGCCGGGCAGCAGTTGCGCGATCTGATAGACGAACTGCGAGATCGTGCCGAGGTAGCCGAAGACGCCAAGGGCCAGCGCGCCGAAGGTCGCGCCGCCGACCGTGCTGGCTCCGCCGGCCATGATCAGCAGCAGCAGCGGCAGGCTGTCCAGGAAGGAGAACTGCGTGGGGGTCACCTGCGTGTAGACCCCGGCGAGCAGCACGCCGCCGATGCCCGCGATGCCGGCCGACAGGGTGAAGACGCTGAGCTTGAGCGCGGTGGTGCGCATGCCCAGGGTCTCGCAGCCCGCCTGGCTCTCCCGCATCGCGATCAGGGACCGGCCGAACCTGGACCGGCGCATGGCCACCACCAGCAGCCCGAACAAGCTGAAGATGACGGCCAGCGCGATCAGGTAGACGTGGTCGTTGGTCAGCTTGAGGCCGCCGATGCTGAGTCGCGCGATCGGCAGCGCGCCGGTCTCGAACAGCGGCAGCGTGTGATGGAAGAAGGTCACCGACGGCAGGCCGAAGATCCACGAGTCGAAGAGCTCGGCGACGGCCGCGGTGGCCAGCGCCAGGTACAGACCGCGCAGCCGGATGGCCGGCAGCGCGGTCAGCAGTCCGATGACCGCCGCCACGGCGAACGCGGCTACCAGGCCGAGCACGCTGCCGCCGCCCGTGGCGTGGGCGAACGCCAGCGCGCCGACGCCGGCGAAGGTCATCTGGCACAGTGAGATCTGGCCGGCCCAGCCCAGCAGCGGGACGAGCGACAGGCCGATCACGCCGAGGGCCAGGCCGATGCTCGCGAAATACAGCGGCTGGGGACCCAGTAGCGGCCCGAGCGCGGCGCTGACGGCAATGAGAACGACCCCCCCGACCAGGGCCAGCCGGTAGGACGGAACCGGGAACGACTCCCGGCTGCGCCGGACGGTGTAGCCGCGCAGCCGCTCGTGCGGCTGCAGCAGCAGCGCGACGAACAAGATGATGATGGGGACGGCCAAGGGCAGGTTCTGGAGCCAGCCGACACTGGAAACCGGCAGGTAGCCGACGACGTAGCTGCTGCCCAGCCCGATGATCGCGGCGCCCAGGAAGGTATACGGCAGGCTCCTGAGCCGGCCGATGATGGCGGCCGCGTACGCGTTGATGACCAGGAGAGTCAGCGGCGCCACCGAAAGCTGGAGCGTGGGCGCGATGAGGATGCCGGCGACCGCCGCCAGCGACGAGCCCAGGACCCAGCTCAGCCGCGAGGCGCGGTTCGGGTTGCCGCCGAAGAGCATCAGCAGCCCGCGGTTGTCCACCACGGCCCGCATGTCGATGCCGATCCTGGTGCGGTACAGGATGAACCACAGCACCGCCACGCAGAGCACGAACGTGCCGAGGGTGATCAGCTGGGTCCAGGTCACGTAGACGCCGAACAGCGAAACCTTGTTGTTGACGTAAAAGGCCGGGAACGGGCGGGCCGTCTGCGGATTCCAGATCCACAGCGCGGCGCCCTCAAGCGCGATCAGCAGGCCGATCGTCACGGCGAGCTTGGTGGCCTCGCTGGCATCGGCGAGGTTGCGCATCAGGAGTTTCTCCACCGCGATTCCGAACAGCGGAGCCAGGACGCCGATCACGACCACCAGGGCGACCGGAGTCGGCCAGTTCCACCCATAGCGCAGCTGCCAGAAGACGAAGGCCCCGAACATGCCCACCGCGCCGTGCGCGATGTTGAAGACGCCCGACGTGGTGTAGGTAACCACCAGGCCGCTGGCGGCAATCGCGTAGATGGCGGCGATGACCAGGCCGCCGATCGTGTAGGTGAGGAACTCAGTCATCGTGCGTACCGGTGCCGCTTCCTGCCAGGGATGCCCGGCTCTTGAGATGGCCGACCCCGGCCGGGGCGGCAGTCAGTGCCGCCCCGGCCGGGCTGGATCTAGCGCGCCGCATCCGCAGCCGGCCTGCCTACTACGGCTTCACGATCGGCACGTTCGCGGGATTGCAGTAGAACTGGCCGAGCGTAGACGGGATCGCCTGAACGAACTTACTGTTCTCGATCTTCATGATGATGAAGCACTGGCTGGCCTTGTTCGAGGCCGGGTTGATGCTGCCCTGCAGGCCGCCGCCGGTCCAGGTGGTCTGCTTGGCTACCTGCTGCTCCAGGCAGGTCCGGGTGAGGTTCGAACCGCAGGCCTTGGCCCCCTCGGCGAACAGCAGCCAGGAGGAGAAGGCCATCTCGCCGAAGAAGCCCAGGTGCGCGGTTGGCACGTACTTTTGCACGATCGACTCGTACTGCGCGACGGCAGGCACCGCACTGGCCGCCTCCAGCGGCTCCGACGGCATGTAGACGTAGTAGTTCTTCGCCACCGACGCGCCAGTGGTCAGGAAGCTGGTGTCGTAATCCTGCGGCGGCGAGATCTGGACCTTCGGGTACCAGCCGGCGGTGGACATGGCCTGGTCCAGCGCCACCGAAGTCGCGATGGTGTCGTTGAGGAAGAGCATCTGCACGCCGGCGTTCTTCATCGCCTCGACGTAGGGTGCCCAGTTGACCTGGCCGGTGGAGTTGTACTCGGCGGTGTAGACGACCTTGCCGCCGTCGGCGGCGATCGCCTCGTTGTAGGTGTGCTGCTCCCGTGCGCCCGCGGCGCCCTCGGCGTATAGCGAGCCGATGTGATCCTGCACGCCGGGGTACTGCTGGAAGATGACCGGGAAGCCGCCGATGTTCTCCTGGTCGGCCGGCAGCGGGTTGACCGGATACATCAGGGATGCGTTAGCTGCCGCCTCACTGACGGTCGAGGCGGTGAAGTTGGGGATCCCGCACTTCTCCCAGGCCGCGACGCCGGTGTTGTCCAGCACGCCCATCGTGCCGACCATGGCGAAGTCGGCGGTGCAGCTCGTCTCGACCTGCGGGAGGTAGTCGGTCTCCTGCGAGTCGCGCTTGTCCAGGATGACCTTGCGCCCGTCTATGCCGCCGGCCGCGTTGCACCAGTCGGTGAACGCCGTCGCGCTGTCCCACATGGGCTGCAGCAGGCCCGGCGCCCCCGGCACGTTGATATCGGCGATGACCGACACCTCGACACTGGAGTTGGTGACGCCGGTAGCCGTGGCACCGGTCGCCGAACCTGGGCCGCACACCGCGCCCAGAGTGCCGAAGGTGCCCGACGCCGCACTGCCAGCCTGGGTGGTGGCGCTGCTCGTCGAGCCGCTAGAGTTTGAAGTGGAGCTTGAACTGGACCCTGACGATCCGCATGCCGCCAGGGTCAGAACGGACAGCGCCGCTAGCGCCGCTAGTTTGTGTTGTCTATGTTTCATTACTCCGCTCCCTGCTGCTACGGATAATGCTGGTTAGTCTGACTAGCTGCGAGGGGCCGGGCAACGCACGATCCCGCTGGTTGGCACGCGGTCAGCGAGCGGCGTGAACCACGCCTGCGTTTACTGACTCCCGGTCTGCCTTTTCGGCGGCGAGTTCCAGCGCGATGCCGATGAGCATGTCCTCTTGGCCGCCGACCAGCTTGCGCTCGCCCGCGCGGACGAGCAGGTCCGCGCCGGACACCCCATAGCGCGCGGCCGCGCGTTCGGCGTGCCGCAGGAAGCTGGAGTAGACCCCAGCGTAACCCATGATCAGCGCCATGCGGTCGACCACGGGCTCGCTGGCCATGGCCGGCCGCACGACGTCTTCGGCCGCGTCGGCCAGCGCGAAGACGTCGATGCCGGTCCTGATGCCGAGACGCTCGCAGACGGCGGCCAGCACCTCGGTCGGCGTGTTGCCCGCGCCCGCGCCGAACGCACGGGTGCAGCCGTCGACCTGCAGCGCCCCGGCCCGGATGGCAAGGATGGTGTTGGCCACCGCGAGCGACAGGTTCTGGTGGCCGTGGAAGCCGACCTGCACGTCCGGGCCGACGGCCTCGCGCACCGCGAGCACTCGGTCGGTCACCTCGTCCAGGATCAGCGCGCCCGCCGAGTCGACCACGTAGACGCACTCGCAGCCTGCGTCGGCCATGATCCGGGCCTGGACCGCGAGTTCGTCGGGCGGGATCGAGTGCGCCATCATCAGGAAGCCGACCGTCTCCAGGCCGAGGTCGCGCGCGATGCCGAAGTGCTGCGCGGAGATGTCCGCCTCGGTCGCGTGCGTCGCGACCCTGATAACGGACACCCCCAGGTCGCGCGCGGCGCTGATGTCGTCGATCGTGCCGACGCCCGGCAGGATCAGGCAGGCGATCTTGATGTCGCGCGCGGTCTCCGCGGCCGCCTTGATCAGCACCTGGTCGTCGACAGCGCTGAAGCCGTAGTTGAACGACGAGCCGCCGAGGCCGTCGCCGTGGGTCACCTCGATGACCGGGACGTGGGCGTCGTCGAGGGCCCGCACGATCGACCGGACCTGTTGTTCGGTGAATTGGTGCCCGATCGCGTGCGAGCCGTCGCGCAGACAGCTGTCGGTGATCCGGACATCAAGCGCAGCAGAGTAGGCCATCGGTGGGGTACCTCCGAGATTGGTCGGGTTCGCGTTCCCGTACGGACTGGTCAGTTCGCCTCCGCCGCCTGGTGCCTGGCGATCTCCTCGCCGACCTTGACGGCCGCGGCGGTCATGATGTCGAGGTTGCCTGCGTACGGCGGGAAGTAATCGCCCGCGCCCTCGACCTGTACGAAGATGGCGACCCGGCCGTCGTCGAACTGCGGTTCCGCGGTCAGTCGGTAGCCCGGCACGTACTGTTGAACCTCGCGTTCCATCGCATGCACCGAATCGACGACCGCTTGGCGGTCCACGTCGTCCGGCACGGCCACGAAGATGGTGTCCCGCATGATCACCGCCGGCTTGGCCGGGTTCAAGATGATGATCGCCTTGCCCTGCGCGGCGCCGCCCAGCTTGGCCACCGCCCCAGCGGTGGTGCGGGTGAACTCGTCGATGTTGGCGCGGGTACCCGGCCCCGCCGCGGCCGACGCCACCGAGGCGACAATCTCGGCGTACGGGACCGGGGTGACCCGGGAGACCGCGTAGACCATGGGGATGGTCGCCTGGCCGCCGCAGGTCACCATGTTCAGGTTCGGCTGCCCGATGTGCTCGGTGAGATTGACCGGCGGAACCACATACGGGCCCACGGCCGCGGGGGTGAGATCGATCGCGGTGATCCCGCGCTCGGCGTACAGCGGCGCGTTGGCCGCGTGCGCGCGGGCCGATGTAGCCTCGAAGACCAGGTCTGGCCGCGGGTCCTGGCGCAGCAGCCAGGGAACGCCTTCGGCGGATGTCTCAAGCCCGAGCTGCCCGGCGCGCCTCAGACCGTCGCTGTCGGGATCGATGCCGACCATCCAGCGCGGTGTGATGTACTCCGACCGCAGCAGCTTGAACATTAGGTCAGTGGCGATGTTTCCAGACCCGACAATCGCCGCTTTCAGCACCGTGCGTCCCTCCAGCAACTTCACTATGTTACAGAATCGTTAACAACTAACCCTGCTCCATTCAAACGGATGTCTGCGTATGCTCCAAGCGTGCATGCCGGTGAGCGGGATACTGAGCGGGACACTGCGCACGAGTCCGTACTGGAACGGGCCAACGCGCTCTTGTCCGCGTTCAGCCCGCGGCACCGCACGCTGTCGTTGTCCGGGATCGTGATGCGGACCGGCCTGCCGAAGTCCACCGCCCACCGGACCGCCCAGCAGATGATCAAGCTCGGCTGGCTGAACTACCGCGAGGGCCAGTACTCACTCGGCACCCGCATGTTCGAGTTCGCGGGCCTGAGCCCGGTCCGCACCGAGCTGCGCGAGGCGGCGCTGCCGTTCCTGGAGGACCTGTACGAGGCCACGCACGCGACCGTGCACCTGGGCGTCATGGACGGGCTCGAGATCTTGTACATCGACAAGATCTCCGGCCACTACCGGGTCACCGACCTATCCCGCGTAGGCGGCCGGATGCCGCTGCACTGTACGTCGCTGGGCAAATCGATCCTGGCCTTTTCGTCCCGCGACGTGGTCGGCAACGTGATGAACCACGGCCTGCCCCGGTACACGGGCGCCACCATCACCTCGCCTACTTTGCTGGAGCGCGAACTGATCACCGTGGCGGCCCGGCAGGTGGCGTTCGACCGGCAGGAATCCAGCATCGACATCATCTGCGCCGGGGCTCCGGTGTTCGGGCCTGATCAGCAGGTCGTCGCCGCCCTGTCCGTCACGAGCCCGGTCGGGCGGGCGCGGCTGGACCAGATCGCGCCGCACGTGGCCGCCGCGGCCCGGGGTGTGACGAAGGCGCTCGCCGACAGTTCGGCAGGCCGTGCTCGCCAGCACTTACGGCGGGAGATCGGCCGGGCTGACGGGCGGGGGCGGCTCGAGCTAGCCGCTAGGTGTGCCAGCGGAAGCGCCAGGCGACGAGGCCGGCGCCGATGGCGGTCCACAGGGCGAGGTTGACCAGGTCCCAGGCCGGGAACGGGCGCACCGTGTATCCGCCCTGCATGAGCTGGGCCAGGGCCTTGACCGGGAAGGCGTCCACCAGGCGGGAGAGCCACTGCGGCAGGCCGCTGAAGGTGGGGTCGAAGACGCCGGAGATGATCGCGATGGGCAGGAAGCTCGCGTAGGCGATCGGGCCGGCCGACTCGGCGCTGGTGATGACCGAGCTGATGGCCAGGCCGAGGGTGGCGAAGCACACGATGCCCAGGATCAGCCCGATGGTCAGCGCCGGCAGGCCGCCGGGGCGCGGGCCGGCGCCGAAGGCCAGCCAGCCGATCAGGCCCGTGCACGCGGTGATGAGGATGACCGTCGCCACGGTGCTGGCCAGCAGGCCGCCGAGGTAGGCCGCGGACGGCAGCGGGGTGGTCTTGATCCGCTTGAGCACGCCATCGTGGCGCAGCACCGCGACCTTGGAGCCCAGGTTGACGTAGGCAGCCACGATCACCCCGAAGGCCAGGATGCTGGGCACGAACACCGTGGTGTTCTTGACGTGCGTGCCGGGCAGGTAGGAGCCGACGTTGGCCGCCCCGATGAGCAGCAGGATCATCAGCGGGAAGGCGAAGGTGAACAAGGCGTACTCCGCGCTGCGCCAGAAGCTGCGCTGCTCAAGTAGCGCCTGGCGGGCGGCGAGGCGAACCGACCTCGTCACGTGATCTCCGGGTCCTGCCCGGTGAGCTGCAGGTAGGTATCTTCGAGGCTGGGAGCGGCGACGGCCAGGCCGTCCAGGTCGCCGAGGCGGTTCTCCAGCGCCCAGTCCAGCAGTCGCCGCAGCGTCATCGCCGCGTTATCGGTGTGGCACACCGACACCGGGCCGCGGACGGCGAGGCCGACCCCGTCGGGCAGGGCGACCTGGCCACCGCGCAGGGCCGAGGGCGTGGTGAATGAGATCCGGGTGCCCAGGCCCGCTCGTGCGGCGACCTCGTGCGTGGTCCCGCACAGCTCGATCCGGCCCGCCCGCAAAATGGCGATCCGGTCGGCCAGTCGTTCCGCCTCGTCCAGGTAGTGGGTGGTGAGCATGATCGTGGCGCCGAGCCCGCGAAGGTTCTCGATCGCGGCCCAGCAGCGCCGGCGCGCCTCCGGGTCGAAGCCGGTGGTCGGCTCGTCGAGGAAGACCAGGTCGGGGTCGCCCGCCAGGGCCAGGGCGAAGTCCAGGCGGCGCCGCTGGCCGCCCGACAGCTTGCGGACCTGGGTGTTACGCACCTCGGCGAGTTCCACGACGTCCAGCAACTCGGCGAGCGGACGCGGGTGCGGGTAATAGCTGCGCCAGATGTCGATGAGCTCGGCTACCCGGGCCTGCCGGGGGAAGCCGCACTCCTGCAGGACCATGCCGACCCGTTCGCGGAGCCGGGCCGCCTGCGCCGCCGGGTTGAGGCCGAGGACACGCACCGTGCCGCCGGTCGGCGGCCGGAAGCCTTCCAGGATTTCCAGCGTGGTGGTCTTGCCCGCGCCGTTCGGGCCGAGCAGGCAGAACACCTCGCCGTAGTGAACGTCGAAGTCCACGCCGCGCAGCACCTCGGTCGAGCCGTAGCTCATCCGCAGGTCGCGAACCTGGACCGCGGGGCTCTCCGGTACCGGGCGCGCAGCCGGCTCATATGTGACGCGCATGTCAGTCATTACCCGGATTATATGGAGCTGCAGGTAGTTCAGACACCCAGCCTCACCCAGCGGGGCGGCGGCCGGATCAGCTGGGCGCGGCGCGGGACCGGTCCGGGTTAAGGTTTTCCCATGGCGGATGCCGAGGCGGGCCGTGAGGTGGCCCGGAGTGAACTGCGCGCTTCGCACCAGGACCGGGACCGGGTGGTCGAGGTGCTGCGGGTGTCCGCGGGAGACGGGCGGCTGACCGCCGAGGAACTCGACGAGCGCCTAGAGCTGGCCATGACAGCCCGGACGTACGGCGAGCTGGCCAAGCTGGTCGTCGACCTGCCCGCCGACGGGTCGGTGGCCAGCGCGCTGGCCCCGCGGGTCCCCCAGGCCCCCCGGGCCAAGGAGGTCGTGCGCATCGACTGCGGCAGCGGGCACGCCAAAAAGGAAGGCCGCTGGGTGCTGCCGCAGCGGATCGAAGCGCGGGTCCGCAGCGGCCACCTGAAGCTCGACTTCTCCCAGGCGGTCATCACTCAGCCGTCGCTGCAACTCGACGCCGAGGTACGCAGTGGTCACGTCGTCCTCATTACCAAGCCCGGCATCGTGGTGGACACCGATGACGTGGTGGTCCGCAGTGGCCACGTGCGGGTCCGCGCCCCGTGGGGTCACGACGTGCCCGAGGTGCTGCGGATCGAGGTCTCGGGCAAGGTCGGCAGCGGCCATTTCGTCGCGCGCCCGCCGTACCGGACGTTCTGGCAGTGGCTGACCAGGCAGCCAAGGCGGTACGAAATCGCGGCGCGCTGAGGCTTGAGCCTCATCGTGATCTCGGGCGCGCCGGGCGCCGGGAAGTCCACGATCGCCCGCGAGCTGGGGGCGGCCCTGGAACTCCCCGTGCTGTCGCTCGATCCGATCAAGGAGGCGCTGGCCGACGTCCTGGGGCTGGGCGACGAGGACTGGTCGAACCGGCTCGGGGACGCGGCGGCTGAAGTGGTGTTCCGCCTGGCGGCGGACTTTCCTGGCGCGGTGGCCGAAGGCTGGTGGCGCGGGGCGCGGCGGGACCGGGCGGTGGCGGAGTTCGCCGGGGCGGTCGAGGTCTTCTGCCGCGTTGAACCGGACCTGGCCGCGGCCCGGTCGCTGGCCCGAAACGAGAGCGGACGGCATCGCATCCACCGCGACATGATCAATCCGGCCGGGGTCGGCTCCCCGGAACACCTCGCGTCGCTGGCGGCCACGGTGACCCCGCTGCGGCTAGGCGGGCTATTGATCGAGGTGGACACCGGCCGGCCGGGCGCGGGCGCCGTGGCGGTGGCGGCAGTCGGGGCGGCGATCGGCCGGTCGCCGCGATGACGCCTGCCGAGGCCCGGCACCTGGCGCAGATCCGGGCCGAGCTCAGCCGGCTCGTCCGCTACGACGACGAGTCGATCGTGCACGAGCACTGGATCAGGCAGCGGTACGACCTGGGCGCCGCGGCAAGCTACGCGCCCGCGCGGACGGCGGCGGTGCGGACGGCCTGGCACGAGGCCGGGCACGTCGTCGCCGCGCTGCAGGTCGGCGCACGGTTCAGCTCGGCCAGCATCCGCCACGGCGGTTCGAGTCAGGGGCGCGTGCATGGTGTGACCGGCGGGGGCCAGGAGGCGTTCGTCATCGACGCGGCGGGCCAGATTGCCGAGCGGCTGCGAGACTGGTCCATGCTGGCCGGCGACGACCAGCTGCGCGCCTGGCTGCCGACCTGGCGCGACGACGGCGGCGACGCGCGGCGGTTCCGGCACGGGATACGGGCGCGCTTCGGCGAGGACGAGTTCGCGGCCTGGCGGTACTGCGAGCAGACGCTGACTCCGCTGCGGCTGCGGATCCGCCAGGTGGCCCGGGCGCTGCTGGTGTACCCGCGGTACCTGCCGGGCCAGGTGGTGGCGGCGATCGCCGACGCTTCCTAGCGGGCAGTCCGGTACCAGGCCGGGAAGTCGGCGAGTGAGTCCAGGATCACCTCGGCGCCCGCGCGGGCCAGGTCCTCGCCGGTGAACGATCCGGTCGCGACGCCGACCGCCCGGACGCCGGCCTGCACCGCGGCGGCCATGTCGGGCGGGCTGTCGCCGACGTAGGCGACCGCGTGGATCCGGCTCAGGACGGCCGCCTTCTCCGGTCCGTGCACCCAGGTGAACACCTCGTCGGCGTCCAGGCCGACGGCCCGCAGGCTCGGCGCCACCGAGATCGGGTGCTTGGCGGTGATGATGACCGCGCGCTCCCCCGCGGCCCGGACCGCCGCCAGCGCCTCGTGCGCGCCGGGCAGCACGGTCGTCATCTGCTCGGCGAGCCGCACGTAGTGCCGGCGGTAGGTCTGCACCGCCGCGGCGCGCTGCTCTGGTGGGTACCAGAACACCAGCTCGTCTTCCAGCTTGATCCCGAGCCTGGCGTCCACGGCCGCTAGGTCGATGACGGTGGCGGTGTCCTGGGCCAGCCCCTCGAAGGAGGCCAGGATGGCCGGCCGTGAGTCGATCAGCGTCATGTCCAGGTCAAAACCGACCGGACCCATCTCGCTCCTAGGCTCGTGCCCGTTATCGCGGCCACCGGTGGCCGGCTGCGGCCTGCGGCCGACCGGGCTGGAGGTGGCGCTGGATGGTCAGCAACGCCATTGTTGTACTTTACCTTATCTGTTTAATCGTGGTTATTTCACGCGTGCGCTAGGGTGGCGTTCCCGGGGCTCGCGACCATCTGGAGAAGCCGCCATGACATCGGAAGACTTGCTCGCGTACTGCTTGGCCAAGCCGGGCGCCTGGCCGGACGAGCCCTGGGAGGGCGACGTCGTGGTCAAGGTCGGCGCCAAGATCTTCGCGTTCTTGGGCTCGGGGACCGCGGTGGGCGTCAAGTGCGGCGCCTCGCGCGAGGCGGCCGATGAATGGCTGCTACGGTACCCAGACGACGCTTCGGTGATGGCCTACATCGGCCGCTCCGGATGGAACACGCTGCGGATCGGCGGCGCCATACCGGACGACGAGCTCACCGAGGCGATCGACACCTCCTACGCGACTGTCGTCAGCAAGTTGCCCAAGAAAGACCGCCCGGCCCAGCCCTTAGCTATTCCCGGTGCAGGCTCATTTTGAAATGGCGAGTTGTCGACATATGAATTAAGTGGCTGACCTTCTCAGGCAGTTGGCTCTTTTATAATGGATGCCGTGACAGATAATGGCTCCGGGGACGAGCAGCTCCCGGCTATCCCGGTGTCGGCTGGGGCACTGGTCTTCGACGGGGCGGGGCGGCTGCTGATCCTCAAGCCGACCTACAAGAGCGGCTGGACGATCCCCGGTGGCGTCATGGAGGCGGACGGCGAGACGCCCTGGGAGGCGTGCCGGCGCGAGGTGCGCGAAGAGTGCGGCATCGAGGTCCGCCGCGGCCGGCTGGCCTGCATGGATTTCCGCCACCCGAAGCCCGGCCGGGCGGGCGGCATCCGGTTCCTGTTCGACTGCGGCCAGGTCGACGACGAGGCGCTAGCCGGGATCGTGGTGCAGCCCGAGGAGGTCTCCGAGTACCGGCTGGCGGCCGTTTCCGACGCTCTCGAACTGCTCCGCGGCCCGATCCGGCGGCGGGTCCGCGCGGCCACCAACCGCAAGAGGCTGGTCTACCTGGAGAACGGCCGGCCGGTCCCGGCGGTGGGCTAGCTGGTCCCTTAGCGGGCCGGTTCGTAGGCCAGGTGCACCACGCCGGTGCCGAACGCCTCCGAGCCGGTTAGCGTGAGCGGCACCTGGCCGTCCAGTTCGCTGAACAGACGCTTGCCGCCGCCCAGTACGACCGGGAAGACGAGCAGGTCTAGGCGGTCGAGCAGGCCGTGCCGCAGCAGCCAGCTGACCAGGGCGGAGCTGCCGGTCATGCCGATGTTCTCACCCGGCTGCTGCTTCAGCTCGCTGATCTGGGCGGCCACGTCGCCGTTGATCAACGTCGAGTTCTGCCAGTCGGTCGAGGCCAGCGTGCTGGACACCACGTACTTCGGCGTGTTGTTCATCTGGTCGGCCATGCCGCCGGACTGGCCGCCGAAGGCGGCGGCGAATCCCTCGTAGGTCACCCGGCCGAGCAGCATGGCGTCGCTCTGCGCCATCAGAGCTCCCACGGCCTGGCCGACCTGGTCGTTGAAATACGGTCCGGTCCACTTTTCCGGCGCCTCGATCACGCCATCAAGCGAGATGAACAGGCCGGCGGCTATCTGTCGCATCGTTACGTTTCCTTCCTAGCCGTTGCCGGTGAAGAACTCGGTCAGCACGGGCGCGATGGCCAGGGCCTTGACCATGTGGTTCTGGCCGGGGAGCGTGCGATACGTCGCGTCGGGCAGGGCGTCGGCCAGGGCACGCGTCCCGTTGGTCATCCAGTCCGGGCTCTTGCCGCCGACCGCGACCAGCGTCGGCAGCTTGATCGCGGCCCAGTCCGCCGGCGTGAGCGGAATCCCCTGCTGGTGGTCGTGCATAATCGCGAGGTCGTACGGGATGGTGGGCGCCGCCGCCTTGAGCTTGCCCCAGACCGGCGTGAGCGGCATCACGGCGGTGAAGATGCTCGGGGTGCCCACGAAGCGCATGAACATCTTGACCGCGTCGCCGCGCTCCCCTTCGGCCACCAGGGCCTTGAGCCGGGGCAGGTAGTCATCGGGCATCGGCGGCCGGGTGTCATCGACGATGAACGGCGGCTCGTACACGGCCAGCTTCGCGATCGAGCGGATGCGCTTGGCCGCTCTCAGGGCCAGGGCGGCGCCGGACGACGTGCCGTGCACATACACGTCCTCGCCGGCCAGGGCTATCAGCGCCTCGAGGTCCTCGACCTCGCGGTCGGGCTCGTAGGGTGCGGTATCTCCACTGTCGCCGCGACCGCGGCGGTCGTAGGTGTACACGGTGAACTGCGGGGTCAGCTGCTCGGCGAGCTTGGGCATCGGCCCGAACGACCGGCTGCACAGAGCGCCGTCGACCAGGATAAGCGGCGGGCCCTGGCCGGCCCGGGTGTAGGCGATCGTGGTGCCGTCGCCGGAGCGGACGGTGTTCATGAAGGGTCCTCCCGTTGCTGGTGGGTGCTCGGATGATCAGGCGAGCGTCCGGCTGAGCCAGGCTTCCCAGGCCTGGCGAGCCTGGTCGGGTTCGGTGTCGGCGCCGAACAGGTGGTGGGCCGCGATGACCGGCTTGGCGAAACCGCGCATGAACCGGTACAAGCCGTCCGGGGTGCGCACGCCGATCGAGTGGGCGTTGGCGAAGTAGACGACGCCTTCGGCGGGCCCGGTCTCGCCGACGAACCGCACCGGATCGCCGGGCTTCGGTTCCTCGGGCTTCGGCTCCTTAGCCAGACCGAGCGCGCGGCACAGCAGCGACCGGTCCCGGGACCAGCTCGTGCCGGGCGGCCCGAACGCCGTTACCGGCACCGCGAACCGGCCGGCGAAGTGGGTGAGGTAGGCGACCAGGGTGCGGAAGTACAGCTCAGCGCCCAGCGTCATCGCCTCGAATTCGTCTGCCCAGTCGTCGCCGGGCAGGAAGCCGCTGGTGACCGTGCGCAGCACGGTGCTGCTGCCCGCGCGTCCCTCGATCAGGAACTCATACGCGATGAACCGGCCGTCCGGGGCCCGGCCGCTGCCGTAGGCGAACCGGCGAGCTGGATCCCACTCGGTGATCGCCAGCTCGGGCGCGTACTCGCCGAACACGGTGCGCACGGCGCCTCCGGCGCCGGCCTGGACCTCGTTGCGGCCCATGAACCAGGAGTCGATCCCCGGCCCGGTCGCGATCGCGGCCCAGACCTGGTCCGGGCTGGCCGGGACCTCGGCCTCATTATGCTGCGCGAACTCGTGACCCATCAGGACTCCGCTTCGCTGACTTGGGCGTCCGGCCGGGCCGTGAGGCTCGGATGGACGGCGACGACGAGATGATGCTCGCGCCCGCCTTCGGCCTGCTCGTCGTGGTACTTGGCCACTAGCGAGGTCACGACCTGCATCAGCTCGGCGGTGAAGGCGGCCCGGTCGGCGGGGGACGCGAATCGCACCGTGCCGTCCATGGCGAACGTCGCGAGCTTGCGCTGCGCTCGGGTGGCGCCGGTGATCAGGTCACCGACATCGCGGACGAGCTGCGCGGCCAAGGCGAGCAGCCAGCGGGCGGACAGCCGGTCCGGCGCGCGGGCCGGGTCGGGCGCGACGGCCGCGAGCGCGGCCGGCGAGATCACGTAGGAGGACGCGGTCGCCTGCAGCAGCCGCTCCGTCATGTTTCCCTTGCGCCGTTCCTGCACCAGCTCTATCAGCCCGTGCTGCTCCAGCGTCCGGAGGTGATAGTTAACCTTCTGCCGGGTAAGGCCGACCGCGGCGGCCAACATGGCCGCCGACCGCGGTTCGGTCAGCTGAGCCAGCAGGCGCGCCCGCCCCGGCTCCAGGGCGGCCTCGGCCGCCGCCGGGTCGTCGATCACTGCCACATCGATCATGGGCCCAGCCTTCCATCCGACAACTTTTATTGTCAAGAAAAATTTTCTTGTCCGTGAAGGATGTGGGACTGGTGGTGTGAAGGATGTGGGACTGGTGGTGTGAAGGATGTGGGACTGGTGGTGTGAAGGATGTGGGACTGGTGGTGTGAAGGATGTGGGACTGGTGGTGGTGTGAAGGATGTGGGGCTGGTGGTGGTGGGGCGGATGTTGGGCTGGTGGCGCACGGCCCGCCAATAGGCGGGCAGCCACGTCGAGCACGGCACAGGGCCGGGCGCGGGGATCACCGGCCGTTCGGCATAAAAATCGGCGGCACCGGCCGGGACGGCGGAGATCAGCGGGTAACCGTCGCGGACCTTGGACGAGCATAATCAGCCCTGGCCGAGGTTCCGCTCGAGCTCGGCTCGGTACTGCTCGAACTGCGCCTGGCTCGCGGTGAACAGGGTCTCGCCGGTCTTGGGGTTCACGGTCACGAAGTAGATCCAGTTCCCGGGGGCCGGGTTCAGTGCGGCCTGGATCGCGGCGGCGCCTGGGTTGTCGATCGGGCCGGGCGTGAGGCCCTTGTACTTGTACGTGTTGTATCGCGAGGTGCTGGTGAGCTGCTGGTCGCTCGCGATGATGCCGTAGGTGTTGAGCCCGTAGAGCACGGTGCTGTCCAGCTGCAGCGGGATGTTTTGTGCCAGCCGGTTGTAGATCACCCGGGCGATCTTCGGGTAGTCGGAGAGCCGGCCGCCTTCGGCCTCCACCAAGCTGGCCACGATGACGACCTGGCTTTGGCTCAGATGCACCTGCTTGGCCGCCGTGGGCAGGTTGGCCTGCGCCGCCTCCTGCTCGAACCGCTGGACCATGCCGGACAGCACGCCCAGCGCGGTCTCGTGAGGCACGACCTCATAGGTCGCGGGGAACAGGTAACCCTCCGCCTTGCCGTTCGCGTAGGCGGGCAGGTGCAGCTGGGCCGGGTTCTTGAGGACCGCCTGGTACGCACTGGCCGGGATGCCCGACTTGGCGCCCAGGTAGGCCACGATCTGGGTGAGCCGCCAGCCCTCCGGAATGGTGACCTTGACCTCCACCAGGTTCGCCTGGTTGAGCAGGCGCGCGTAGGCCGCCGTCGCCTTCATGTGCAGGTGCATGGCGTAGAAGCCGGGCAGCAGGCCGTTGGGGTTGGAGCTGTGCTCGGCGGCCAGGACGAACGCGCGGGAGCTGGCCACCACGCCGAGCTTGACCAGCTGCGGGCCGAGGCCGGTCGGCGTCTCGCCCGAGCCGACCTGGACCACGAGGTAACCCGTGCCCGCGCCTGAGTAGTCGGCCGGGTGGTACTTGTTCTGGTACAGGCTGTAGACGTACGAGCCGCCGATGCCGAGCGGGATCAGGATGACTAGCAAGGCGACCAGCGGCGCGATCCAGCGGAGCCGGCGCCGCCGCGGCCGTCTGGGTCCGCCTGGGCCCCGTTTACTCGGGCGGCGGGCGGACCGGCCACGGGCGGACCGGCCACGGGCGGACCTGCCACGGGCGGGATAACCGGCTTCGTCGGCCTCGTCGGCTTCGTCGCCGTAGTCGCCGAACCCGGGGACGAACCGGTCCCCGGTGTCGTAGCGGTCGTCGTAGTCCTCTTCGCCGCCGTCTTGACCGTAGGGCTCCGGATCGCCGTACTGGCCGCTCGGCGAGTAGAATTCCTCGCCGCCCGGGCCTGCGTCATAACTGGTAGGCGCGGGATGCCATCCGGTGGTCTCGGGGCGGGAGAGCCGCTCGGTCCGGCGCCACGGCGAGTCTGCGGGACGCCGCGGATCGGCCAGCCGCGGATCGTGGTCGCGCGGGTCGTGGTGCAACGGCTGTGGCGGCTGCGGCTGTAGCGGCTGCGGCTGTAGCGGCTGCGGCTGTAGCGGCTGCGGCTGTGGCTTTAGCGGCTGTGGCGGCTGGGTTCCGGGCGACGGCTGGATTCCCGGCGGCGGCTGGATCCGGGGCGGCGGCTGGAACGGCCGTGGGTCCTGGTTCGGGGACCAGGGGTTTCCGTTCTCGCTCACGCGTCGGCTCCCCCGGTGAGCGTGACGAGCTGGCCCGGGGGGCGCCCGGTGGCACGTTCGGTATCCAGGGCGGCTTGCAGGACCACGGCGGCGGCCGCGGCGTCCACCACGCCGCGGCGGGCGCGGGAGTCCTTGCCGCCGCGCCGTAGCGCGTCGTGCGCCTGGGTGGTGCTGAAGCGCTCGTCGACCAGCCGCACCGGGATGGGGGCAACCCGGCCGGCCAGGTCCGTGGCGAAGCTCCGCGCGGCGGCCGCGGCGGTGCCTTCCCGGCCCGACAGCGAGGTGGGCAGGCCCACGATGACCTCGATCACGTCGGCGGCGGCCGCCAGCTTAGCCAGCTCGTCCAGCTCACGGGGGCCGGACTGGACCACGGTCAGCGGGCTGGCCAGGACGCCGCCCGGATCGCTGCGGGCCACCCCGACCCGCACCGAGCCGACGTCCACGGCCAGGCGCACGCCTTCCCTCACCGATCTGGTCCGGGACGCAGACTTGGCGGCAGGGGGGCGCGCCCGGGCAGGGCGCGACGAGACCCCGCGGGGGCGCAGCAGCATATCAATACGCTACCCAGCGGACCCATGTATGTCCCGCAAAGCGGCACGAACGGCACCAAACGCCTCATCGACCACGCTCGAGCCCGGCGCCAGCGGTGCGCCGCCGCCCTGGGCGACGTCGGATCGCCCGCCGCCGCCGCCGCCCAGCGCGCGGGCGGCGATCCCGACCAGGTTGCCGGCCGACAGCCCGAAGCCCCGGCCCGCCTCGTTGACCGCGACAACCACCACCGGCCGGTCCGCGGGCACGCCGACGATCATGACCACCGCGGGCTGGCTGCGCGGCAGCCGGCCGCGTACGTCCAGCGCCAGCTTGCGGATGTCGTCCGCGTCGGTCCCGTCGGGCACGCGGTTTGCGACCAGGGCCATGCCGCTGATCTCCGCCGCGCTGGCCGCGATCTGTTCGGCCGACTCGAGCACCCGGGCGGCCCGCAGTCGCTGCAGCTCACGCTCGGCATCCCGGAGCCTGGTCAGCACGCCGGAGATGCGCTCGGGAAGCTGCTCGCGGGGCGCCTTGAGCTGCTCGCTGAGCTGGTTGACCAGCACGCTCTCCCGGGCCAGGAAGCGGAACGCGTCCAGGCCGACGAGCGCCTCGATCCGGCGCACGCCCGAGCCGATGGACGTCTCGCCCAGTACCTTGATCAGGCCGAGCTGGCCCGAGCGGACCACGTGGGTGCCACCGCACAGCTCCCGCGAGTAGTCACCGACCTCGACCACCCGGACCCGGTCGCCGTACTTCTCCCCGAACAGGGCCAGCGCCCCCATCTCGCGGGCCTCCTCCTGGGAGGTGTAGTACGCGTGCACGTTCAGGTCGTTGACCAGCACCGCGTTGACCTCGTCCTCGCTGTCCCGCAGCACGCTCAGCGGCACCGCGCCGGAGGCGGTGAAGTCGAACCGGAGCCGGCCTGGTGAGTTCTCCGAGCCCGCCTGCGCCGCCGTCTCCCCCAGCGCGTTGCGCAGCGCGCGGTGCACGAGGTGGGTCGCGGTGTGCGACCGGGACAGGGCCCGGCGGCGCTCGATGTCGATCTCCGCGTGCGCGGGCGCGCCGGTGGTGATCTCGCCGGAGCGGACCCGGCCGCGGTGCACGACGAGCCCGGTCAGCGGGGTCTGCACGTCGGAGACGTCGACCACGCCGCTGTCCACCGTGATGACGCCGGCGTCGGCGAGCTGGCCGCCGCCCTCGGCGTAGAACGGGGTGCGGTCCAGCACCACGTCCAGCTCGGTGCCCGCGCCCGCACTCGGTACCGGGATGCCGTTCACCAGCAGACCGAGGACCGTCGCCTCGCCGGAGATCTGGTCATAGCCGGTGAAGGTGACCGAGCCGGACCGCTCGAGCATCTCCGCGAACACCGAGATGTCGACGTTGCCGGTCTTCTTCTCCGCCGCGTCACGCCGGGCGCGGTTCTTCTGCTCGGCCATCAGCCGCCGGAACCCGTCCTCGTCCACGGACAGGCCCTGCTCGGCCGCCATCTCCAGGGTCAGGTCGATCGGGAAGCCGTAGGTGTCGTGCAGCTGGAAGGCCTGAGGCCCGGAGATGCTGCTGCGGCTCTTGCGCCGGTTTTCCTCGATCGCGGCCTCGAAAATCGCCGTGCCGGTGCGCAGCGTGCTGGCGAAGGCCGTTTCCTCGGCGTCCATGACTGTGTGGATGTTCGCCGCGTCCCGGCGAAGCTCCGGATACAGCGGCGCCATGGCCTCGATCGTGACCGAGGTGAGCTCGTGGATGAAGTGCTCGCCGGACGCCTGCTGGCCGCCGCCGCCGCGCTGGGCCCCGGCCAGCAAGCGGAGGTTCCTGATGCTGCGACGCATGATGCGGCGCAGCACGTAGCCGCGGCCCTCGTTGCTCGGCAGCACCCCGTCCTCGATCAGCATCACCGCGCTGCGCACGTGGTCGGCGATCACGCGCAGGGCCACGTCGGCCTTGTGGTCCCGGCCGTAGCTCTGCTCGGTCAGCTCCGCGGCCCGGTCGAGGATCTTCCACGTGGTGTCGATCTCGTACAGGTTGTCCACGCCCTGCAGGATGGACGCCATCCGCTCCAGGCCCATGCCGGTGTCGACGTTCTTGGACGGCAGCGACCCCTCGATGTCGAAGTCGTCCTTGGCCCGGAACTTGCTCAGCTGGTCCTGCATGAAGACCAGGTTCCAGACCTCCAGGAAGCGGTCCTCGTCCGCCTCCGGGCCGCCGTCGCGACCGTACTCGGGCCCGCGGTCGTAGTAGATCTCCGAGCACGGCCCGCCCGGCCCGGGCACGCCCATGGACCAGTAGTTGTCGGCCAGGCCGCGGGCCTGGATCCGGTCTTCGGGCAGGCCGATCTGGTCCCGCCAGATCGCGAACGCCTCGTCGTCACCGTGCAGGACCGTGGCCCACAGCTTGCTCTCCGGGAACCCGAAGCCGCCGTCGGCCTCGGACTTGGTCAGCAGCTCCCAGGCGTACCGGATCGCGCCTTCCTTGAAGTAGTCACCGAACGACCAATTGCCCAGCATCTGGAAGAACGTGGCGTGCCTGGTGGTCTTGCCGACCTCTTCGATGTCCAGCGTGCGCACGCACTTCTGCACGTCGGCGGCCCGTTTCCAAGGCGGCGTCTGCTGGCCGAGCAGGTACGGCTTGAACGGCTGCATGCCCGCGATGACGAACAGCACCGTGGGATCATCGGCGACCAAGGGGGCCGAAGGCACGATGGTGTGCCCTTGCTGCTCGAAATAGGCAAGGAAGCGGCGGGCGATCTCTGCCGACTCCATTAGCGGCCATCCTTGGGTCGAGGGTCGTAATTGATGTTGTCGTTAACCGCGAGGTCCCGGGCTGGCTCAGGACCTCGCGCGCCGCGGGCTTGTCGGGCGTCTCGTGCTTCTAGGGCTTCTCGTGCTTCTCGCGCTTCTCGTGCTCCGAGGGTAGAGCCTGCGGGGACGGAATGCCGAGCCATATACAGTTCCATGCCCTCCCGCACGTCGCGGGTGAACCGGAAGGTCTCCCGGGTCACGCTGACGGCGGTGCGCCGTCCCTGCCGGGCCAGCCTGGCGCCCTGGGTCAGCTCTGCGGAGTTAAGGCTGGCAGACAGGCGGCGGCCGACGGCGGAGACACGCCGGTAGCCGTAGATGCCGGTTACCGCCCCGGCGGCCAGCCAGAAGCCGCGGCGGATCACTTGGCGGCCCCGCTATGTGTGAGCTCGCCGCGTTCCACGACGCGCCCGGGCAGCGGGTTCTTGGGGCCGCCGCGACGCAGGCTGACGGCGTGGCGTACCCCGTAGGCGAGGGCGCCCAGGCGGCCCACCGGGCCGCTGGCGATGGCGCGGCCCAGGCCGGCCAGCGCGGTCACCTGCCCGGCGAGCTCGGCCATCCCGGCGTCGAGCTCGTCCATGCTGGCCGCGACGGGCTCGGTGCGGTCCAGCTGCCGGCCCGCCCGGTCCACGGCAGCCTGAGCCCCGTCCACGGCTACCTGCGCCCGTTGCAGCAGCGTGTCACTGCGCTCGCGCAACTCGGCTATCAGCCCTCTCGACTCCGACAGCAGCCGTCCCAGCCGGAACAGGACGAAGACGCCTACACAAACCAGCAACGCCCAGAAGACGGCGGCGATCAGCGCGGCCGCTTGGGCGACGTTCATGACTGTCCCGTCCGCGTCATCGCTGCTCCTTAGTGGTCTGGACCGCTTGGCTGGCTTAGCTTGCTTGGCTGGCTTAGCTTGCTTGGCTGGCTTAGCTTGCTTGGCTGGGCTTGCTCGGCTTGCTCGGCTCGCTCGGCTTGCGGAGGATGGCCCGGATCCGGCCCGCGCGTTCGGCGACGCGGGCCTCCTGGCCATGTCCCGACGGCTCGTAGTAGATGCGGTCCGCCACCGGATCGGGAGCGTAGCGCTGCGTGACGATGCCGTCGTCGAAGTCGTGCGGGTAGAGGTAGCCTTCGCCGTGGCCGACCTTGCCCGCCCCAGGATAGTGCGCGTCGCGCAGGTGTGCAGGCACGGCACCTATTAGCCCGTTTCTTATGTCGGCGTCAGCCGCGCCGATGGCCTTGATCACCGCGTTGGACTTGGGCGCCATCGAGATGTGGATCACCGCCTGGGTCAGGTTGATCCGGGCTTCGGGCAGCCCGACGAACTCGACCGCCTGAGCGGCCGCGACGGCGATCAGCAGCGCGGTGGGGTCGGCCAGGCCCACGTCCTCGCTGGCGTGCACGATGAGCCGCCGGGCGATGAACCGCGGGTCCTCTCCCGCCTCAATCATCCGAGCCAGGTAGTGCAGCGCCGCGTCCACGTCGCTGCCCCGCATGGACTTGATGAACGCGCTGATCACGTCGTAGTGCTGGTCGCCGTCCCTGTCGTAGCGGACCGCGGCCCGGTCCACCGCGCGTTCCAGCGCTTTTACGTCGATGTTCTTACCGTCGGGCAGCCCGAGGGCGGCCGCCTCCAGGTAGGTAAGCGCCCGCCGGGCGTCGCCGCCGGCCAGCCTGACCAGGTGGTCGGCCGCTTCCTCGTCGAGGGTAACGGTGCCGTTCAGGCCGCGCGGATCCTGTATCGCCCGCTGGATGACTTCCCGGATGTCGTCGTCGGACAGCGGCTGCAGGGTCAGCAGCAGTGATCGCGACAGGAGCGGTGAGACCACCGAGAAGAACGGATTTTCTGTGGTCGCGCCGATGAACGAGACCCAGCGGTTCTCCACCGCCGGGAGCAGCGCGTCCTGCTGGGTCTTGGAGAACCGGTGCACCTCGTCGATGAACAGCACGGTCTGCGTACCGCTCATGCCCAGGGTGCGGCGGGCCGCCTCGACGGCGGCGCGCACGTCCTTGACCCCGGCGCTGACCGCCGACAGTTCCACGAAGCGGCGCTTGGTCACCTGGCTGACGACGTAAGCCAGGGTGGTCTTGCCGGTTCCGGGCGGGCCCCACAGCAGCAGTGACATAGGCGCGTCATTGTCGATCAGCTTGCGGAACGGTGTGCCCGCGCTGGTCAGGTGCCGTTGCCCGATCACCTCGTCCAGGGTGCGCGGTCGCATCCGGACGGCGAGCGGCGCGGCCGCGCTCGCGGCTGCTGCTTCCGCGTCATCGAACAGGCTCGCGGACTGCCCGTCCGCCTCCCCTTTCACGGATCCGGCCATCCTCCGACCCTATCTCGGCGCCCGGTTATACCACGCCGGCGAAAATAGAACATGGTTATCCACAGGCGGATGCCTGCGGGTCAAGGTTATCCACAGGTTATGGGTGCTGGTCTCGGTGTCCTGTGTGCCCCGGCAGCATGAGCCCATGTCAACCGAATTGCCTGCGCTGTCTCGCGAGTTGCTCGCGGTCCAGGGCAACTCCATCGCCCGGCGCCAGAGCACGAGCTTGGGCATCGATCCGCGCGCGATGCGCAGCAGGGTGAGCAGCGGCAGATGGCAGCGGCTTCAACGAGGCGTATATGCGACTTTTTCCGGAGAGCCCGCTCGGGAGACGATATTGTGGGCCGCCCTGCTCCGTGCCGGGCCTCACGCCGTTCTGAGCCACCAGACAGCGGCCGAGCGACACGGCTTGATCGACGAAGCCAGCTCGCCGGTCACTATTACCGTCCCCGCGTCAAAACGTCCCGCACGGGCGAAGATCTCCGGCATCGTCATCCACCGGTCAGACGCGATCCTGCGGACCAGGCACCCGGCCATGCTCCCGCCGTGCACCCGGGTCGAGGACACCGTGCTGGACCTTATCGAGATCGCGCCGACCTTTGACGATGCATACGCGTGGATTTGCCGGGCCATCGGCCGACGACGGACCACCGCGGACCGGATACGCCTCGCGATGGACGCCCGCAAGAAGATGCGCTGGCGCCGGGAGATCACGGTCGCGCTGGGCGACGCCGATGGCGGCGCCTTGTCCGTGCTGGAATACCGCTACATCTATCGAGTGGAACGCCCGCACGAGCTGCCCGTGGCTCGCCGGCAAGCAAGGATCAGGCAGCGCACCGGTAACAGGTACCTCGACAACCTCTATGAGGCCTGCGGGGTCTGCGTCGAACTCGATGGGACCGCCGCACATCCGGCCGACGAGCAGTGGCTCGACAAGCGGCGCGACAACGCCAACGCGGTCGGAGGCCTCGTCACGCTGAGGTTCGGGCTACTGGACCTGGTCGATCGCCGCTGCGAGACCGCGAGTGCCGTGGCCACCCTGCTGCGCCGCCGCGGCTGGACGGGCTCTCTCCGCGCCTGCGGGCCGGGGTGCACAGCGGCGGTTTCATGATCGCGGGCACTTTTGGTCGCTATTTGGCCCGAACTGCCCGCGATCATGAACCCGGGGTGCCCGGGGTGCCCGGGGGGGTGGGGTGGGCGTCGATGCCGGCTTCGCGGCGTTGGGCGGGGGTGATGGGGGTGGGGGCGCCGGTGAGCGGGTCCAGGCCGGAGGCGGCCTTGGGGAACGCGATCACGTCGCGGATGGTGGGCGCACCCGCCAGCAGCATGCACACCCGGTCCCAGCCGAACGCGATGCCGCCGTGCGGCGGCGGGCCGTACTTGAACGCGTCGAGCAGGAACCCGAACTGCGACCGCGCCTCGGCGGGCGACAGCCCGATCACGTCGAACACGGCCTGCTGCATGGCGGCCCGGAAGATACGGATGGACCCGCCGCCGATCTCGTACCCGTTGCACACGATGTCGTAGGCGTCGGCCAGCGCGCCGCCGGGCTCGGCGACGAACTTGTCCGCCCATTCGGGCAGCGGCGCCGTGAACGGGTGATGCACCGAGGTCCAGCCGCCGTCGCCGTCCTCCTCGAACATCGGCGCGTCCACCACCCACAGGAACGACCACGCCGACTCGTCGATCAGGCCGCAGGTGCGCCCGATCTCCAGTCGCGCCGCGCCGAGCAGCTCCCGGGTGGCCGAGGCCGCACCCGCCGCGAAGAACACGCAGTCACCCGGCCCGGCGCCGGTGGCGCCGGCCAGCCCGGAGCGTTCGGCCTCGGACAAGTTCTTGGCCACCGGCCCGGCAATCTCGCCGTCCGGCCTGATCAGGGCGTAGGCCAGGCCGCGGGCACCCCGGGACCGGGCCCACTCCTGCCACTGGTCCAGCTCGCGCCGGGACTGCGAGGCACCGCCGGGCATGACCACGGCCCCGACGTACGGGGCCTGGAAGACCCGGAACTCCGTGTCGGCGAAGTACTCGGTCAGGTCGGTGAGCTCGAGGTCGAAGCGCAGGTCGGGCTTGTCCGAGCCGTAGCGCGCCATCGCGTCGGCGTAGGTCATCCGGGGCAGCGGCCGGGGCACCTGGTAGCCGGCCAGCTCGGACCACAGCAGCGCCACGATGTCCTCGGCGACGTCGATGACATCCTGCCGGGTGA
>Ga0302229_10000281_pt1 | contig 40027 bp, 41 predicted proteins | sample II_Palsa_N1_3_FD_193518 | JGI IMG/M metagenome (GOLD analysis project Ga0302229, IMG submission 193518) | Peat permafrost microbial communities from Stordalen Mire near Abisko, Sweden - II_Palsa_N1_3 | ecosystem: Environmental > Terrestrial > Soil > Palsa > Peat permafrost | place: Sweden... | reverse complement strand
AGCGGGCATCTGGGGCTGAACGGGCAGCCGACCGTCGTGGCCAACTCCGGTTTCCTGAGCGCTTGAGATCCCGGCGGGCGCACCGTATCGGCGGTACCACTTCGGTACCCGCTGCGTCGCAGCGCGCTGCCGAGATTGTCAGGGTCTGGGGCCGAGGCGACGAGGAGCTGGGTGTAGGGATGCGCCGGCTGCTGGGTGACCTCCTCGGCCGGACCGCGCTCGACGATCTCTCCGGCGTACATGACCAGCACCTCGTCCGCGAAGTATCGTGCGGAGGCGATGTCGTGGGTGATGTACAGCATGGCCAGCCGGAAGCGCTGGCGCAGATCGTCGAGCAGGTTCAGCATCTCGAGCCGGATCGAGACGTCCAGCATGGACACTGGCTCGTCGGCCAGCAGCACGCTCGGGCGGGCGGCGAGGGCACGGGCGAAGGAGACCCGCTGGCGCTGGCCGCCGGACAGCTCGTGCGGGTACTTGGCCAGGAACTGCTTGGCGGGCGTGAGCCGTACCTGCTCCATCAGCGCGACGACTTCGGCGTCCACGTTGGCGGCCTTGCCCTGGTGCAGCTTCACCGGGCGTTCCAGGTGGTAGCGCACGGTGTGCACCGGGTTCAGCGAGGAAAACGGGTCCTGGAAGACCAGCTGGACGTGGCTCTTGTAGCGCCGGAAGTCGCCGCGGCTGGTCACGTCGACCCGCTTGCCGTCCAGCTGGATGACGCCGGAGGTGAGGCGTTCCTGCCCGGCCAGCAGCCGGGCGGCGGTCGACTTGCCCGAGCCGCTCTCGCCGACGAGCGCGACGACGGCGCCGCGGTAGAGGCTGAAGGAGACGTCGCGCACCGCGTGCAGGATCTGGCGGCGGCCGATGCGGAAGTCCTTGCTGACCGATATCGCCTCCATGGCCAGCGGCCCGCGTTCGGCGGCCGCGGACGTCAGCAGCTCCGTCTGCTCGGTCATGTTCCCAGCTCCCCGGGCGTTTCAGGCTGCGATTCAGGCGTCCCTGGTTTGGGTGGCACCGGTGTTTGCGGAAGCACGAACGGGCAGGCCGTCACGTGTCCGGGGTTCTTGGACGTGGTGACGGGCAGCAGCTGCATATCGACCTCGCGGCACGCCGCCGTAACGTATCCGCAGCGCGGCAGGAACGGGCAGCCTGGCGGCGGGTCACGCAGGTCGGGCGGTGAACCGGGAATGCCGGCCAGCTCGCGGCGCGGGCCGCGGAGCGAGGGGAACGAGTTGAGCAGGCCCCTGGTGTAGGGGTGCGACGGCTCGTGCTGGATCTCCTCGGCCGTTCCGATCTCAAGCAGCTGCCCGGCGTACATCACCGCGATCCGGTCGGCCAGCTCCAGGAGCAGCGAGAGGTCGTGCGTGATGAACAAGATGGAGAAACCGAGGCGCTCCTTGAGCTCCACGATCTGGCTCAGGATGTCCCGCTGTACCACGACGTCGAGCGCGGTGGTCGGCTCGTCCATGATGACGACCTCCGGCTCGGTGGCCAGCGCCATCGCGATCATCACCCGCTGGCGCATGCCGCCGGACAGCTCATGGGGGTAGCTGCGCAGTCGCGAGCGCGGTATGCCCACCAGGTCGAGCAGCGACGCCGCCCGCTCGCGCGCCTCGTCCCTGGGCATCCGCAGGTGCGCGTGGATGGCGTCGAGCAGCTGGTCGCGGACGCTCAGCACCGGGTTCAGCGCGTTCATCGCGCTCTGGAAGACGATGGCGATCTCGCGCCAGCGCAGCCGCCGCAGCTCATCCGGGCGCATCGTGATGACATCGACCGGGCCAGCGCCTTGGACCATCCGGCGTCCGGAGTAGCGGACGCTGCCGCTGGTGATCAGGGCGGGTGCCCGCAGCAGCCGGGTGGCGCCGTAGACCAGCGTGGACTTCCCCGAGCCGCTCTCGCCCGCCAGGCCGATGACCTCGCCGGCCGCCAGGTCGAGGTTCACCTTGTCCACAGCCCGGACGTCACCGCCCGGCGTGCGGTAGACGACCGACAGGTCCCGGATCTCGAGCACCGGATCCGGGCCCGGAGCCGGAGCGGCCGGGAAGGCGGTTGGGGCCTGGTTTGGGCTCGCGCTCATCGGGCCTGGCCTTCCTCGGTCTCGTCGAGCAGGGAACTACGGGAGAACGAGTGCACGAATCCGGCCAGCTTGCCGCGGTGCCGCGAGAGCTCGGCCAGCACCGGCGTCGGATCGGCGGGGCGGAGCCAGTGCCCGGCGATCCGGCTGGCGCTGACCGCGTCGCGCAGCCGCGGGTTGCCGAGCTCGTCGATGCCGGTGTTCAGCAGCACCAGGCCGGCGCCCATGAGCGCCACCACCAGGCCAGGCGGGATGAACCACCACCAGGCCCCGAGCTCCAGCGCCTGCTGGCTCTCCGCCCAGTAGAGCATGGTGCCCAGGCTCCAGCTGTTCAGGTCGGCGACGCCGATAAAGGCCAGGGCGACCGAGGCGCCGATCGCATACAGCACGGTGTTCACGAAGCTCGCCGCGATCAGGCTCACCTCGTTCGGGACGATCTCGAAGGCGATGATCCGCCATGATTTCTCGCCAGTCTCCTGGGCGGCCGCGATGAAATCGCGATTGCGGATCGCCAGCGTCTGCGCGCGTATCACCCGCGCCCCCCACGGCCAGCCGAGCCCGCTGAGCACCAGGATGGTCGCGTCCTGGCCCTTGGTCTGCAGGTAGCCAAGCAACACGATGAGCAGCGGCAGCGCCGGGATGACCAGGAACACGTTGGAGAGCAGCGACAGCAGTTCGTCCCAGACGCCGCCGAGGAAGGCGGAGGAGACTCCGACGATCACGGCAAGCGCCGTGGCCACCACCCCGACGATGACCGCGAGCTCCCCGGTGAGCCGGATCCCCATCAGCAGCTGGGACAGCACGTCCTGTCCGGTCTGCGTGGTGCCGAGCAGGTGCGCGCCGTACGGCGCGTGCAGGGACAGGCCGGGGGCGGGATTCTGATACCCCGGATCATACGGCGCGACCAGCGGCCCGATGATGGCCGCGAGTACGAACAGGCCGAGCAGGACGGCGCCGACCTTGGCCTTGGGCGGGAGCCGCCGCCAGCGGCCGGGCTGGACGTCTTCTTGCGGCAGCGCGGCGGCATCGGCGCTGATCGGCAGGACGGCGGTCATCGCGTCGCCTCCCTGGCCCGGGCGCGTGGATCGACGAACACGATGACGAGGTCGATGATCATGTTGGCGACCAGCACGGCGAAGGTGATCACCAGGAAGATCGCCTGCATCAGCGGGTAGTCATTCGACGTGACCGCGTTGAGCAGCAGCTCGCCGATGCCCGGGTAGGAGAAGACGATCTCCATGATCAGGGCGCCTGAGATCACGAAGCCGAGCGCCAGGCCGAACCCCTGCAGCTGGGGCAGGATCGCGTTGCGCGCCGCGTAGGTGAAGATGACCCTGCGGTTGTGCAGGCCCTTGGCCTGCCCCGCGATCACGTAGTCCTCACCGATCGTCGTGATCATCACGTTGCGCATCTGCAGCATCCAGCCGGCGATCGAGGTGAGCACGATGGTGAGCGCCGGGAGCAGCGAGTGGTAAATGGCGCTGCCGATGAACGACCAGTGCCATCCTGGCACCAGGCCCTCTCCGTACCCCTGGCCGAGCGGGAAGACGTGCAGCTTGCTTGCGAATAGCTCGAGCAGGATCAGCGCGAAGAAGAAGTAGGGCATAGCCTGCAGGAACATCAGGGCGGGCAGCGCCCGGTCAAGCGCTCCGCCATGCCGCCAGCCCGCCGCGATGCCGAGCGCGGTGCCGATGCCGAAGGCGATCACGGTCGCCGTGCCGACCAGGGTGAGGGTCCACGGGATGCTCTCGCCGAGCAGCGTAGAGACCTGGGCGGGATACTGCGTGACGTCAGTGCCGAAGTTGAAGTGGGCAACATCGACCAGATACGACCCGTACTGATGCCAGAGCGAGCCCGGATGTGCCACCCCGAGCATCGCCTCCAGCGCGCGGTAGGCCGACGGCTGCATGTTCCCGGGGAACTTCGCCATGATGCTCTGCACCGCGTTTCCCGGCATGGCGCGCGGGATGAAGAAGTTGATGGTAAGCGCCACCCAGGCCGCGACGGCATAGAACGTCAGGCGGCGGAGAATAAAGGACATGGCAGCTCCTAGGCCTTCGCTGCTTGCCGGGCGCGCCGGCGGGCTGGTTTACGACCCGGTGGGAGGGTCAGCAGGGCCGCCGCGGCCGGATCCGGGCGCGGCAGGTCGAGCGTCGGCACGGGCCTGCGGATGACGGTGCGGGGCGGGCAGCCGCAGCTCGACCGCAGCACGAGCTCGGTGGGCAGCAGTTCGACCGCGGGAGGCAGTGCCGGGTTGGCGATGCGATCGAGCAGCCGGGCGCAGGCCCGCTCGCCCAGCATGCGCATCGGCTGATGAACCGTGGTGAGCGGCGGGTCGCACAAGCTGCCGGGGAAGATGTCGTCGAAGCCGACCACGGCCACGTCCTGCGGCACCCGGACGCCCGCCCGGGCCAGCGCCTTGAGCACCCCGATGGCCATCTGGTCGTTGGCGGAGACGACCGCGTCGGGAAAGCTATCCCTGGGCATGGCCAGCAGCGCCTCGCCCGCTTCCTCGCCGCTCTGCACGCTGTAGTAGCCCTGGTAGAAACCGGCAAGCTGGCATTGCGGGTTGGCGCGCAGCACGTGGTCCAGGCCGAGCCGCCGCTCGCGGGAGTCGGGCGAATCCGCGGGTCCGTGCACCCAGAACAGCCGCCGCCTGCCGTGATCGCGGATGAGGTGGGTGACCACGGCCGCCGAGCCGGACAGGTTGTCCGCCGTCACCACGTCGGCGGCCTTCTCGTCCGGGGTCCCCGCGAAGATCACCACCGGGACCCGCGCGGCGAGCCGCTGGATGAAGGGGGACGGCACGATTCCCTCGCCGATCAAGATCCCGTCCGCCTTGCCGGTGAACGACTCCAGGCGAGGGAAGCCGGGATCGTTGGCGCCCTGCAGGAAGGTGATGAGCAACGACCATTCGTGATCGCGGATCCGCGCCTCGACGCCGCGCAGCACCTCGTCGTAGAACAGCAGGTTCATATTCTCGATGTCGTACTGCTGCGCCGGGCGCTCCACGCACACCAGGCCGATGACGTCCTTGCGCCGACGGGACAGGCTCTGGGCGGCGCCATCGGGTACGTAGCCCAGTTCCTCGATGGCCTGCTGCACCCGGATCCTGGTGGCCTCGCGCACCCGGTCCTGACCATGCACCACCCGCGAGACGGTCGCGGTGGAGACGCCGGCCAGGCGGGCGACATCGTAGAGAGTTACCACAATTTCCCGATCAGCGGCATTGCTGCTTCCCTTGAAACCAGGTCTACGAACGGAAACACTAGGTCTAAGAGCTCGACACCCAAGCGTCACATAGAAGACATGTAAGCGTTTACAATCGAAATCTAAGCGCTTACACTAACCCTCAGCACAGGGGCCGTCAAGGGTCCGTAGCCAAACAAAAGGAGAGCCTGATGACGGGAACGGCAACAGATGCTGACGGCGCCCTCGACTTCCCTGAGGGGTTCATCTGGGGAGCATCGACCGCCGCGTACCAGATCGAGGGAGCAGCGAGCAGCGACGGCAAGGGCCCCTCGGTCTGGGACACTTTCAGCCACACGCCGGGCAAGGTTCGCGGCGGCGACACCGGCGACATCGCCTGCGACTCTTACCACCGTTACCGTGAGGACGTCGCCCTGATGGCCTCGCTCGGACTGAGCTCTTACCGGTTCTCGATCTCCTGGCCGCGGGTCCAGCCCGGCGGCCGCGGCTCCGCGAACTCCCGGGGCCTGGACTACTACCGCAGGCTGCTCGACGAACTCGCCGAGCACGGAATCGCGGCCACCGCCACGCTTTACCACTGGGACCTGCCCCAGGAACTCCAGGACGAGGGCGGCTGGGCGGTGCGCAGCACGGCCGAGCGGTTCGCGGAGTACGCCGCGCTGACCGCGGAGGCTCTTGGCGACCGGGTCGCCCGCTGGATCACTCTGAACGAGCCGCAGGTCGTGTCCAACAACGGCTATCGCACCGGCGACCACGCCCCCGGCCTGCGCGACGCCGATGCGGCGGTGGCGGCCACTCATCACCTGCTGCTCGGGCACGGTCTGGCGGCTCAGGCCCTGCGCAGCCTGGGCGTGGCCGAGGTCGGTATCACCCTGGACGTGCATCCGGTCCGCGCGGCAGAAGGCGGCGGCTCCGAGGCCCTCGAGCAGGGGCGGCTGATCACCGACGCGGCGGCGAACGGCATCTACCTCGAGCCGTTGCTGCACGGCCGGTACCCAGAGCATGCTCCGGCCGTCCTGCTTCCGCCCCCGTCGCTGATCGCCGACGGTGACCTGCAGACGATCAGGCAGCCGCTTGACTTCCTGGGCGTCAACTACTATTCCCCGATTTTCCTGCGCTCCGGCGATCCCTCCGACCTCAGGCGCAACGAAAATCCAGCTCGCTGCCGGGTCCCAGGCGTCGTGGAGTACCTCCCTGAAGACCTGGAGCGGACGAACATGGGCTGGCTCGTCGATGCCAGCGGCCTGCATCAGATCCTGGTGGATATCTCCAGGCAGGCCCCCGGCCTGGCGCTATACGTGACCGAGAACGGCCGCGCGGCCGAGGATTACGTGAACCCGCAGGGTGAGGTGAACGACATCGAGCGGATCAGGTACCTGCACACGCACCTGGAGGCGGCCGCGCGGGCCATCAAGGACGGGGCCAACCTGGCCGGCTACTTCGTCTGGTCGCTGCTCGACAACTTCGAATGGGGCTGGGGTTACTCAAAGAGGTTCGGCATCGTCTTCGTTGACTTCGGGACCCAGCAGCGGATCCTCAAGGCAAGCGCCCACTTCTACTCGAACGTGGTCAGGAACAACGCGATACCGCTGCTTCCGGCCTCCTGGCCGCGCTGACCGGCCGGGCTCCGGCACCGGGGCCCTCCTCCATCCGGTGCCGGGCCCGCGCTGCCATCTGCCACTTTCCCTTTAACCTGTGGCCCCCACGGGTAGATCTTGCCGAAAATCGAATAATGAGCGATCAGGGCGAACGGCCGCCGACGGCGGCCGTGGTCTGCGCGAGGCCGTCCATGGTTGGCTCGTTCACGCGTGCGGCCCGACGGTCACGGGGCCCACGCATAGCAAAGCTCACGGTACGGACGTGGCAGGATGGTCGACGTGCCGGGATCCCATCCCAGGTCGCTGCGCCCCACGTACCCCGTCCGCGGTGAGCGGTTGCTGTTGCGCCCGCTGGCCACAGGCGACGCCGACACCCTGCTTGCCTACCGCAGCCGTGAAGATGTCTGCTGATACGTGCCGTTCGAGACGATGAGCCGCGATGACATCATCGAGCGGATCGCGGGGCGCGGATCGCGGATCGCGGGGCGATGGGCGCGCACGGAACTCACCAATGAGGGGCAGTCGCTTACGCTCGGCGCTCAGGTGGGCGAGACGAGCGAGCTGGCCGGCGACGTTGTGCTGTTCTGGCGCGGCCGCGCGCATGCTGGCGGGGAACTCGGTTGTGCTGTACGGTCCGCCGGGTACGGGCAAGACGTTCCTGGCGCAGGAGGTCGCCCATCACCTCGCGGCACCGGAGGCTGGCATCACCGGATGAAACAGCGGAAAGGCTGGTCCCTCACCCAGCCCGAACCAGGCATCATGATCTGGCAAGCACCAAACAGACGACGATACGTCATCGCCCCCGCCCGATACGCTAGCTAGGCCATCGCGTCATCTCTGCCTCCGCATCACGGTGATTGTCCGGCCACAAATCGGTTCGCGGGTTCGGGGCCCGTCTAGCTAACGTCTCTGTATGCATCCAGAAACCACCCGGCTGGTGTTTCGCGAGATGGCCCCTGACGACCTCGAAGACATGGCCGCCCTGCTCGGCGATCCCGACGTGATGACGTATTACCCGAGGCCGAAGACCCGGCAGGAAGCCGCTCAGTGGATCGACTGGAATCGTGGTTTGTACCGTACGCGCGGTTACGGCCTGTGGTTGCTGACCACGGCCGAGGGCGACTTCGTGGGTGACTGCGGCCTCACCCCACAGGTCGTGGACGGTGTGACCGAACTCGAGGTCGGCTACCACGTGCTTCCCGCGCTCCGGCGGCGTGGTTATGCGACCGAGGCCGCGGCAGCGTCGCGCGATTTCGCTCGGACCGTGCTCGGTGCCACCAGGCTGGTCGCCATCATTCATCCGGACAACCGCCCGTCGCAGCGCGTGGCGGAGAAGATCGGGCTCCTGCCCGAGAAGCGAGCCACGGTCCACGGCGGCCGCGCTGCCATCATCTACGCTGCCGTCCTGGACTAGGCGCTGGAACGCCGCGCCTTCGTGCCGCCATAGATAATGGCCCGTATGCGTCAGGACAAAGCAGTCGACGGGTTCCGGCTGACCTACGACCGGACCGGACGGGGCCCCGCGGTGCTGCTGCTGCACGGCTGGCCGGGAGACCGTACCGACTACCGCAAGGTCGTGCCGCTGGTGTCGGCGGCGGCCGAGGTGATCGTGCCTGACCTGCGAGGATTCGGTGAGTCCGACAAGCACGGGGCCGATCCCGCCACGCAGTACAACGCTGCTGCCCAGGCTCGCAGCATCCTCGGACTGATCGAGGAACTGGAGCTGCGGCGGCCGGTGGTCGCGGGTTACGACGTCGGCAGCCGGATCGCGCAGGCCATCGCCAGGGAGCGGCCCGACCTGGTGTGCGCGCTGGTCATCGCGCCACCGCTGCCGGGTATCGGTGAGCGGATCCTGGACCCGGGGGCCCAGCGGGAGTTCTGGTACCAGTCGTTCCACAACCTCGGCCTGTGCCCGGAGCTGATCGACGGCAAGCCGGACGCCGTCCGTTCCTACCTGCGGCACTTCTGGTCCCACTGGTCCGGGCCGAGCTACGAACCGGCCAGCGAGGACCTCGATCACCTTGTTTCCGTCTACGGGGCGCCAGGCGCGTTCGCCGCCTCGATCGCCTGGTACCGAGCAGGGGCGGGCGCGGTCGCGGCCTCGCTGGCGGAAAGGGTGCCTGAACCGGACCGGCGGATCGCGGTGCCGACGACAGTGCTGTGGCCATCACACGATCCGCTGTTCCCACGCGCATGGTCGGACCGGATCGACGAGTTCTTCGCGGCCGCCACGCTGACCCTGCTGGACGGCGTCGGTCATTTCACGCCGCTCGAGTGCCCGGATAAGTTCGCCGGGGCCGTATCCGCCGCGGCGAGTACTGTTCCCAGCTGATCCGCTGATCCGCTGATCCGCCGAGCCCGAGGTAAAGGTCCGCAGGTGCCATAATCGACCGCATGAAATTCCGCGCGACGGTGGAGCTGGGCGGCAAGACCGCAACCGGGATCGAGGTCCCGGACGATGTGATCGCGGCCCTGGGCTCCGGCAGCCGCCCGCCGGTGACGGTGACGGTGGGCGGCCACTCCTACCGCACTACGGTGGCGCGCATGGGTGGCCGCCTTCTCGTGCCGCTGAGCGCGGAGAACCGGACCGCGGCCGGCGTCGCCGCCGGGGATCAGGTCGACGTCGACATCGAGCCCGACACCGCGCCCCGTGAGGTCGAGGTACCCGCCGACCTCACCGAGGCGCTCGCCGGGGACGACACGGCGAGGACTGTCTTCGACGGCCTGTCCTACACCCATCGCAAGGAGTGGGTGCGCTGGGTGGAGGAGGCGAAGAAGGCGGATACCCGCGCGACGCGCCTGGCCAAGACCGTTGAAGCCCTGCGTGCGGGTAAGCGTACGCGCTGAGCTAGACCGCAGCCTGATCCGGGGGCACAGCGTCCGGGGGAAGAGCGGGATTCAGAAGCGGGGCCGTCACCTTGGCGTCCGACCAGCTGCGGATGACGGCGGTATCGGAGATGAAACGGACCCCGCAGCCGGGCGCCCAGCGGGCCGCGGCTTCCTGCAGGCAATCATCGACCAGCCGGGACACCGTGTCCGCCTGCTCGCGGGTGCAGTGGACCAGCAGCTCGTCGTGTAGGCACAACACGATCCGCGCGCCCAGCGGGCCGCACCGCGCCCGGACCGTGACCGCCCACATCTTGAACAGCTCCGCCGCGGCGCCCTGGATCATCGCATTGCGCGCGTATCGGCCGTAGGCTGCGGCCCGGCTGCTGCTCCGTGGTTCGGCATCGGCCGGGGCCAGCGGGATCAGGCGTCCGCCGTAGGTGCGCAGATCGCGGCCGGCCTTCCCGGCGCGATCGGCGGCGTCGAGGTAGGCCATGGCCACCGGGTAGGCCGCGTTGAGCCGGCGCAGCGCCTGGGCGCCGTGGCCGGTGGTCTGCCCGTACATCGCGCCGAGGACCGCTACCTTGGCGACAGGCCGGCCCACGCCGAGCTGTGCCGCCACCGGCGCGTAGAGGTCGTCGGCCCGGGTCGCGGCGGTCAGCGCCTGATCCCGGGACACCGCGGCCAGCACCCGCGGCTCGATCTGGCCCAGGTCGGCCCGGACGAACACGTGCCCATCGGCCGCCACCACGGCCGGGCGCAGCGCGGCCGGCATATTGTGCAGCCCCGCCGACGCGGTCATCCGGCCCGCCGCGCCGTCTGAGCCGGTCCACGCGCCGCGCAGCCGGCCGTCGGCCCCAAGGTGCTCATCTAGCCAGGCGTAGCCGTACGTGGTGGCGATCCGCTCCGCCTTGCGCCACTCAAGCAGGGCGCCGACCAGCGGATGCGCGTCCCGGAGCTCCCGTAGCCGCCAGGCCCGGGTATCGGGCACGTCCACCCCGACCCGGCTGAGCAGCGTCCGTACCTGAGCCGGGCTGCGCAGGTCCGCGGTGACGCCGGCCGGGGCGTGCCGCAATACCTCCGCGTCGCGAGCGACCCGCAGCGCGACGGCTTCGGCCTCGCTGCGCGGCCTACGCCCGATGAACCCCGCCAGCACCTCCTCGGCGACCACGCGGTCCATCGGCAGCCCGTCCACCGACAGCTCGGCGCACAGCAGTTCGGCGGTGGACTCGCAGCGCGCTGTGGCCAGGGCCATCGGCCGTTCGGCCAGCGCGGCCAGCGCGTCGCTCTGGAGCCCGGCGACCGTCCGCGCCAGGTCCGCCCACCGGGCGATTCGCTCAAGACCGTCCGACCAGCCGCCGCTGACCCACTCAGACCGCAGGTGTCCGTCCGGCGCCACCGGGTCACTGGCCTCGCCCCCTTCGATGCCGAACAGGTCAAGCGGGCCGCCGGCCGGCAGCGTATCGGTGGCCAGGCCCTGCAGTCGGGCCCACGCCCAGCCAGGATCCGCCCGCCATCCGCCGAACAGCAGGCGGTGCGCCGCGGTGATATCCCAGCACGTGGCCAGCCGGACGCCGTCGGCGGCCAGCCGCACCGCGGTCTGGCCCGACCACACCACCCACCGCGGCCGCAGCGCCTCATCCGCTCGCTGGAGACCGGTCGCCAGGCCATGCGCTGTCATCGCGTCGGAGGCGGCTGCCCCCGAGGCGACACCGGCGCCTGTGGCCGTCCCTGCCGCCACGGCCCAGGCGCCTTCCGCCGTGGCCAGCCCGATTCCCGGCGCAGGGGAGACGACCAGCCCGACGAGATCGCCGCGGGCCACGCCTGCCTGCCGCAACGACGTCACTAGGTCCGCGCCCGGGCCCATCACTGGGCCGCCGCCGCAGACGCACTCACCATGGACCAACCTTGCCACGGATGTACCGGCGCCCGCGGGCAGGCCAGTCCAGCATCGCCTGATCATCTGCTGGCCAACGCCATCATCTTCCACAACACGCTGGACATCGCCGACGTGGTGCGCCAGCTGCAGGCCGAGGGCGAGGCCGTCGAGCCCGAGGACCTGGCCCAGATCTCCCCCTACCTGACCGAGCACATCATGAGGTTCGGCGAGTACTCGACGCATGAGCTCGCCCTGGAGCCCGAGGCGTACGAGCCTCGCCTGGATGTCGACTTCTGGCGCCACCCTGTTGTCCCGCGCCTGAAGGCAGAGCTCGGATGGTTGCCTCAGCCTTCAACGAAGTTCCGGCGCGGGACGCCGTGGCGTCGCTGTCACACCGGCGAGCCGCGAACAAGTGCGGGGCGGCCATCCTCCCATTCGATTCGGGAACAGCTCTAGGGTGGAAGAAGACGATCGTCGGCAGCGCGGCCATGGCCAGGCCGGCGATCAGCACGTTCTGCAGGTGGCATCGCTGGACGCCGCAGCGGGGGCACGGGTGGCGCTCGACCTCGCCGGCGTCACGGGCGGCCTCGCCGGTGACGTGATCACGGGCGGGCTGGGTTCTGTGCCTGGGCTCAAGGTGGTCTTCTGGTCAGCGCACGATCAAGGTAGGCGCCGGTCGCGGGTCTCAGACCTGCTGTCGGCGTCTGACTGGGCGTGCGCGGCGAAGAACCGCAGGACGGCGTCCGCTATCTTGCCGGGCTTTTTCTCCGGTGCGAAGTGGCCGAGCTTAGCGAAGGCCATGGTCTCGGAATGGGGGATTGCCTCGGCCAGCCTGGCGAGGGCGACGGCCTGCCGGCTGGTGCCGCTTCCTTTGCCCTGCATGATCAGGGTGGCCGCATCGACCTCGCGGTAGTCTGCGAGCCGGCCGTCGAGGCGCACGACTTCGGCGTGCTCGCTGATCGCCTGGGGCATGAGCGCCAGGTTCTGCCGGAGCTCGGCACGGGGGATGGCGTGCCGCAAGATGACCCGCAGGAGCCAGCGGGGCACGCGTCCCGTCTGATCCGGGTTGACCCCGCGGGCGAAGGTGATGAACGCCTCGAAGTCCGCCCCGGCCGAGACCTCCTGGCGTGCGCGGCTGGTCCAGCCGGCCGGGATCGACCCGCTGACCGAGATCCCCGGCTCGTAGACGGCGACCGCGTCGAATGCCGCGCTGCCGCACGCCGCTCGCAGGGCCACGAGCCCGCCGTAGCTGTGCCCGAAGATCAGCCGGGCGCCGGTTCGCGCGCGTACCGCCTCGATGTCCTCGCATTCCCGCTCGATGCCGTACCGGTTGCCCTGCGGCCCGCTGCCGCCCCGGCCGCGCCGCTGCACGACGTGCACTGTGTGCCGCCCGGCCAGGAGCGCGGCGAAGGCGGCCATGTCGCAGGCCGTGGCGAGCGCTCCGGGGACTACGATCACGTGCGGCCCGCGCCCTGTGCTGAGGTACTCGACGGCCGTGCCGTCCGCGGAGGCCAGTGTCCGGGAGTCAAGATCAGGCATGGTGTTCTCGTTCCTCTTCTTGTGTTCTCGTTCCCCTCCTTGCACATACAATGTACGCATTGATGCGTGATCTGGCTGCAAGGCACGCGCTTCTGTAGTGCTCTTCGACATCACCGCAGGATCGGAAGGTAGTGCGGTAGTGCTCCTATCTGCAGCCGCACTAGTGCACTGGAGAGTGATGACCGACCGGCCGCTGTACCTGCGCATCGCCGACGAGATCGCCGGCGACATCCGGAGCGGGCGGCTGGCGGCGGGCCAGCCGGCGCCGTCCACCCGGGCGATCGTCCGGGACTGGAATGTCGCGATGGCCACCGCCACCAAGGTGATCGGCGCGCTGCGCGCATCGGGCCTGGTCGAGACGATCCCCGGCAGCGGGACCATCGTGCGGCGCCGGAACGAGTCGGCCGCCGTAACGACCCGGCGCGCCAGGCTGACCCAGCGGGAGATCGTCGAGGCCGGCGTCCGGATCGCCGACGCCGACGGGCTGCCATTCGTCACAATGCGGCGGGTGGCCGGTTCCTTGGGCGTGTCTACGATGGCGCTGTACCGCCACGTCCCGAACAAGCAGGACCTGACGCTGCGGATGACCGACAGCGTGTTCGCCGGGGTCCGGCTGCCCGACATCCCCCTCGCGGCCTGGCGGCCGCGCCTCGACGCGGCCGCGCACCTGTTCTGGGCGGTCTTCAGCCGCCACCCGTGGGCCGCCGAGGTGCTCTCGATAAGCCGCCCCCAGCTCATACCCAGCGTGCTGCCGCTCGCAGAGTGGTCGCTCAGCACGCTGCGCGCGATGGGCTTCGGCACCCACGACATGCTTTGCGCGCACATCAACCTGTTCGCCCATGTGCGCGGCATGGCACTGGCCCGGCTCGCGGAAGCGCAGGCGGAGAAGGACACCGGGATGTCGGCGGACGACTGGATGCGTCACCACGACCGCAGCCTGCGGCAGCAGGCGGGCTCCGCCGGTCATCCCGGGCTCGGCCACGTCATCCGGGAACCGTTCGACTTCGACCTCGACACGGTCTTCGAGTACGGGCTGCAGCGCCTGCTCGACGGCATAGACGCCCGCCGCCGCGCCCTCGAGCACCGATAGCCTCGTGCTGGCCCCGCCTGACGATCAGCCGATCTGCGGGTCAGCGTCCAGCACCGGAGGAAGCTATGTGGGATCAGGTCAGCCAGCTGTACGCCTATCGCGGGGATGTCCCTGCCGAGGTGCGCTGCTGAAGCTGACCGAGGAGGTCGGCGAGGTGGCCGATGCGTTCATCGGCATGCAGGGGCTGAGCGGGAGGAAGGGAGTCTGCCGTACTCCGGATGACCTGCTCGCCGAGCTCGCCGACGTGATCATCACCGCGGCCGTCGCGATGAGCGGCGTCACCGGGGACGTGGACGAGGCCCGCAGTCACCTGGAGCGGTGCCTGGCCGCGGTTACCGAGCGGGCCGGGCTCTGACGGGCAAGCAGCAACGGTGCGCGCCCCGCTTCGCGGACCTGCCCGGCCAGCGATACTGGCGCGCGGCGCTGCCCGAACCGCTGCCGGCCAATGCCGGCCTGTCACCCGGGCAGCAGGCGATCGGTGGCTACGGCCCGCTGGAGCCGATCGCCCGCCACACGGTCAACGTCGCCAAGATCGCCACCCAATGGCCAGACATGCTGCGGGTGGCCGGGTCGCTGGTCACCAGCCAGGTCCGCGCCTGCGACTTGTTGCGGATGTTCGGCCGCGACGGACACCCCACCCCGCTCGGGCAGGCGTTCATCGAGTACGGCCGGATCGCCAAGACCCTGCACCTGCTCGCGCTCGTCGACCCCGTTGACGGCAGCTACCAGCGGCGGATGAACCGGCAACTCACCGTGCAGGAATCCCGCCACCGCCTCGGCCGCAAGATCTGCCACGGCCACCGCGGCCAGATCCGGCAGGCCTATCGCGAAGGCCAGGAAGATCAGCTCGCCGCCCTCGGCCTGGTCCTCCACGCCGTCGTGCTGTGTTATCTGGGGCGGGAAGAAGTCGTCCGCAACGCAGCATAAGAGACCTTCCGGGGCGTCTCGCTGTTCCTTGCGTACGAGCTATCCGGGGTCATTACGCTCCTGAACGTGACGACGATTACGGGTGCTGCGGAGTGCCGGGCGCAGCGCGTGGTGCTGCCCGGCGGGGGCCGGACGTGGACGGTGGTGGGCCGTGACCACCTGCCTGTCTCGCCGGCCGAGGAGTACCTGGAGTACCTGCGGGTTCAGCGGAACTCGCCGAACACGGTGAAGTCCTATGCACGGGCCCTGGCGTTGTGGTGGGAGTACCTGGAGCAGTTCGGGATCGGCTGGGAAGCGGTCACTCTCGACGGCTTCGGCGGGTTCTTGACCTGGCTGCGGACCGGCGATGGCCCGCAGGTGACGTCGATCGGGCCGCGGGCGCCGCGGTTCGCCGAGTCCACGGTCGCGGTCCGGCTCCGGGCCGTGACCTCGTTCTACGACTACCACCTGCTGAACGGCGTGACCGTCGCCGCCAGCCTGCACCAGGTCGTGCACGGACGGGGCGGTGCCTACAAGCCGCTGCTGGAGCACATCGCCCGGCGCACGGGACGCCACCGGTCCGTGATCCGGGTCCGGCGGCGCCGTACGGCGCCGCCGGTGCTGACGCCCGGGCAGGTCGACCTGATCTGCGATGCCTGCGCATCCTGGGATGAGGACGCCCGCCAGTGGCGGGGATCGGTCCGCAACCGGCTGCTGTGGTCGCTGCTGGCGGAGGCCGGCCTGCGGCTGGGCGAGGCGCTGGGCCTGCAGCACCGCGACTGGCACACCGGCCGCGGTGACACCCCGTTCATCGAGATCGTCCCCCGCGATCACCCGCACGAGGTCCGGGCCAAGAGCGGCTACCGGCGGCTGTTCGTCTCCGATGACCTCGACCGCCTCTACGGAGAGCACGTGTGGCAGCTGTGCGAGGCTGGCGCGGACCTGGCCACCGACGACTTCGACAGCACCTGCGTGTTCGTGAACCTCGACCGCGAGCCACGGTTCCAGCCGTGGCAGCCCGACAGCGTCTACGACCTGGTCGACAGGCTCCGCCGTGACCTCGCCGGCCAGGTCCCCGGTGGCTGGACACCCCACTGGTTCCGGCACTCCCACGCAACCGCGCTGCTGCTCTCAGGGGTACCGGATCACGTGGTGAGCCGCCGACTTGGTCACGCGGACGTCCAGACGACCCTGAACACCTACGCCCACGTCACCGATGACGCCGAGCTGCGGGCCGTCGCGGACTGGGCCAAGCTCACCGCCGGATGGCGGGCAGCGCTCGACGGCACCTCACTCACGGGCCCGCGCTGATGGGCTCCAAGCTCCTGCTGGAGGACATGCGGGACACCTCCGGCTGCTTCCAGCCCGATGTCCTGGACGCTCTGTGGGCCGCGATCCCGTCACGGTTCCGGACCGTCGAGCTGTGCTCGAGGAACCTGCTGCCCGAGGACATGGTGGCCTTCACGACGGACAGCCACCAGCGGAGCTTCACGCTCCGGTTCCGCCAGCTGCCCGAGCCGGCGGACCGGGAGATGGCCTGGTTCTGCTGGCGCATCATCGAGCTCGGCGGCCGCGTCCCGGTCGGGGCGCTGAGCTCCCTCCTCCTCTGGATGGCCGCGACGGTCGTCGATCATCCGGAGCTGCGCGGATCGGTGATGGCCGGCACGCCCCGGGAATGGGAACGGGCACTGGTGTCGACGTGGGCCCGCCGCAACGGTCGCCTGCCCGGGCAGGGCTGGGTGGGCAACACCACCACGCTGCTGCGCCGGGGCTACCAGATGCTGTGGACCGCCTACGACCGGCGGCCCTGGTGGCAGCGTGAAGTCTGGGACCCTGAACTCGACCCGGGCATCCCGCGCCGGGAACACGAGCCGCAGGGCGACCACAGCCTCTACTTCCAGCAGCTTCACCCGCTCTGGCTTCGCCATGCCGCCCAGTGGTACTTCAAGGTCTCGCTGGAAACCGGGGAGCTGACATGGTCCACCGTCCGCGCCCGCCGGTCAGGGCTGCAGGTACTCGGCGACTGGATCACCGGGCTGCAGCCAGCGCCGCCGCCCTGGCTGCGCGACGATCCAGCCGCGGTCCGGGTCTTCATGCTGGACTACCTCGCTCACGTCCGCTCGCTGACCGCCCGCACCGGGCCCAATCGCGGCAAGCCGCTGTCGCCGCTGCGGGTGAACGACATCGTCACCGACGTCGAGAAGTTCTACGCGTTCATGACCGACCAGCGCGAAACCGCAGCCCGAACGCTGGACGAGCCCGGCTGGCTGCGGCTCGGTCCCTACCACGCCATCCTGTGGCGGCACGGGGAAAAAGGGCGGCCCAAGGTCCAGCCGGAACGGCGGGAGGTCATCGACGACACCGCCTTCTCCCAGATCATGGCGAACCTCCACCTGCTCGGGGCCCGGGCTGCGGACGGCGGATTCGACGACGAGCAGCTCATGCGCATCATGATGCTGGTCGCCCGGACCGGCCGCCGGGTCAGCGAGATCCGCATGCTGGACCGCGACCCGCTGCTCCCGCTGGACCAGCTCACCCCGCCCAGCGAGCAGGACGCCGCCGACGGCGCGTTCGTCGCCAGGCTCCGCTACCAGCAGACCAAGATCGAGCAGGCCCCGGACACGATGCTCGCCGACTCCGAGATCGTCGCGATCATCCGGGAACAGCAGCAGTGGGCCGATGCCCGCCTCGCGCCCCGGTGGGTGGCAGGCGTGACCCCGAAGTACCTGTTCCTGGCGCACAAGATGAACCGGCACGCCGACAAGCCCTACGTCCTCGAGCGGATCCACCAGAGGCTCGCCGAGTTCGCCCAGGCGCTCGACATCCGTGACAACGCCGGGCGGCTGGTCGACTTCAACCGCACCCACCGGTTCCGCCACACCAAGGCCACCAGCCTGCTCAACGCCGGCGTCCCGCTGCACGTCGTCCAGCGCTACATGGGACACCTGACGCCGGCCATGACCATGGAGTACGCCCAGACCCTCGCTTCCACCCACGAGGCCGAGTTCCTGCGCTACCGCAAGATCACCGCCGACGGCCGCGACCTGGCCGCCGACCCGCGCGACCTCTACGACATGCTCGAGCTGGACAAGCGCGCCGACCGGATCCTGCCCAACGGCTGGTGCCTCCTCCCACCTCGCCAGGCCTGTGATAAAGGCAACGCCTGCCTGACCTGCGAGAAGTTCACCACCGACGCCAGCTTCCTCCCCGAGCTCCAGGCACAGCGGCAAGGCACCGAGCAGCTCATCGCCGACCGGCAGCGCGCCTTCCAGGCCCGCACCGGCCAGCCCATGAGGCCCGACAACATCTGGCTCGCCGGGCGGCTCCAGGAACACGACGCCCTCGGCCGGGTCATCGTCAGGATCGAGCAGACCCGCCTCGCCGACGGCAGCACCCGGGCGGTCCGCGGCGCCGGGGTCACCGCCCGCACCGACGCCCGGGCCGCCCGCGCCGAGGAAACACGCAGCCATGCGGGGTAACCCCGATAACCTCCGCAGGTCGGCCCAGGCCAAGCACGCCGCCGCGACCGCGCGAGCCGAGCAGGGACTCCGCCAGATGATCCGCCAGGGCGACCCGATCACTTTCCGCAGCCTGGCCAAGACGGCGGGCGTCTCCCTCGATTTCCTCTACCGCCACCCCGAATTCCGCCGGCGCGTCGAGCAGCTCCGCGACCAGCAGCGCACCGCGCTCCCGCCCTCCCCGGACAAGCCTGACCCCGACCAGCCCAGCAGCGTCATCCGCACCCTGACCAGCCAGCTCACCGACCTCAAGCGACGCCACCGCGAGGAGACGACCCAGCTCCGCCAGGCACTGGAAGCCGCCCACGGCGAGGTCATCGACCTCCGGCGGCGCCTCGGCCCCCACACGGTCGCGCCACCCCGAGAGCAGCAGCCGACAACCCCTGGATCGCCAGCACGGCAGGAGGCTACGTGATGCCAGCCATGCCCTTGGACGTGGGAGACGCCATCGAGCTCGCCGAGCTCCTGCAGTTCCTCAGCGGCTGGCTGGAATCCGACCGCGAGAACCTCACCGCGTCCCTGACCCGGTTCGTCGGCAGCCCGCACTACGGGCCAGGCTCGCTGCACGAGGACTTCGCCCGGTTCAGGTTCCTCCTCGGCGTCACCGACGGCGAGGGCCTGTTCACTCCGGACGAGCCATGAGGACCTGGCCGCCATCTGGCCGCGCTCGCCTGCTGCTGGAGGCGCATCCCCGTGCATAGCACCTGGTGGTCGCCGGAAGCGGACTGGATCAGGTGGACAGGCGTTGCGATCGCCGTCGCGGGCACGCTGATCGCAACGCCAGATGGCACCCTGGCCACCTGGCGCGGGATGACGCGTGCAGGCGGCCGGGTTGTCGACTGGCTGGCTCGCTGCCTCCCCTTCCTGCACAGGAAGGTCGACACCGAACTGAAGGAGGCCGCGGATGCGGGGGACGGCGCAGAGCACCTGAGCGTCAGCCGGCGGTTTGAGTGGGATGTCCAGGCGGGGGACGGGGACAAGATCGAGCTCCTGCATCAGCAGGTGGAACTGATCCGGCAGGAACTCGGTGATATCCGGCAAGAGATCCCGCGCGTTGAGGCAAGGCTAGGCTTGGCCCTTGAGCGGTCCGAAGCCCGCCAGCAGAACGCGCACCAGCAGCTGACCGGACGTCTTGAAGCGAGAGAACAGCGAGCGGCCCGGGTCGACGCGCATGGCATATGGCCGATCGGAGCCGGAATCGTCCTCACCGGTATTCCCGGTGAACTCGCGGCCCCGGTCGTGCTCGGATGGCTATTCATGGCTGCGGGCATTGGCGTGACGATTCATGCAGCATGCGCGGTACGGAGCGATCGGGCCACTTTGACCCTGACGGAGCGCGAAACCGCACTTGAAAGGGGCGCTACTCGTGGCAGTACATGAAGGACCAGCAAGTTCTGCTCACCACCGTGTCGACAGGGACAAGGTCGACGAGCTGCTGCGTGCCGCCGTGAAGGCCGCATATGACGACGAGCGTGTGATCTTCGAGGAGCGTGCGCACGAGCGCTCGATCGTCTTCCACATAGCACGTCACCTGGCCAGCCAAGTCCAGGTACTCATGCCGGGCTGGTCGGTCGATGTCGACTACGACCGATGGCACCAGTCAGAAATGGAGCCGGTGAAGAAGCAGCTGTACTGGGGGCGGATTCGGCGGGCCGAGGGCACCGCTGCTCAGGCCGAAGCGCCAGAAGATCATGACGTTTACCCGGACATCATCATCCACCGTCGATCCCGCCCGTCAGCCGAGCATGACTTGCTCGTGGTCGAGGTCAAGAAGGAGGAAGCAGGCGGGCACGAGGACGACCGGGAGAAGCTGCGGGCATTCATGAGCGACCCGTTTCGCTACCAGCACGCCGCGTTCCTCGTCCTCCCAGAGAATGGCGGGTTCCCCCAGTGGGAGTGGATCGAGCCGCGACTGACATAGCGTTGACACTCGGACGGTCGCAGGCCTGATACAGACGCGTCCGTAAGTGTTCGACCTGCAAAAACAGCTATGTCTGCGGCCGCCGCCCCAGATACGCTGTGGACGACCGTCTACCTGGACGCCGCCGTCCGCCAGCTCAGGGCCCAGGGTTACCCGGTCCGCGACGAGGACGTGGCCCGGCTGTCCCCGTTCGTCAGCCGCCAGCTCGGCGTCCACGGCACCTATAACTTCATCCTTCCCGACCTGGCCCCGGGAGCCATCCGCGAGCTGCGCGGCCCTGACGCCCCGGACGAGGACGACGAGTGAGCATCCCGGGCCTGTTCGCCCCGCGCTCGCCAGCTAAGGCACGAGATCCCGGGCAGTGAGGGCGTTGCAGTGCCTCGGTCTGCCACGTACCGGCCGTTGACCATCGTGGACGCGTACTGGCCGTTCACCAGCTTCTCGATGAAGTCCTCGCCGTGGATCCGGCAGGTGACGGACTCCTCGATGATCTCGTGCGCGTCTTCGCTCTCGTAGTCGTAGCGTTCGATCTTCCCGGCCGCGCCGACAGGGCCGTACGCGTTGAGATGCACCCAGGCGCGCAAGCGGGCGCCGTCACCGCATTCCGCGCACCGGAACACGCTCGGCGGCGCCGGGGCCTCAGCCGGCGGCGCCATGCTGTTGTTCCGGTCGCGGATAAGGGCGATCACCTGCGGGCGCAGGTCGTTCCGTCCGCGGCGGGCTGTGCCAAGGGCTGCCGGCCAGCTGGGGTTGGTGAAAGTGTTCGCCCGCGAGACGTACCGGTCATCGTCGCGGCGGACCTAGGTAGTCGCGTACACGCCGGAAACGGCTTTCAGTGCCTCTTCGGGGGGCAGACCAAGTAAGCCCGAAAGAGGCAATGGGGCTATTCAGCGGCCTGTTAGTCGCCGAAGACTCGTTCGATGACTTCGGCGTTCTCGGCTGACCCGGCTCTGAAGTACCTGGCCGCGGTGTCGATTGAGGCATGTCCGAGCAATGCCTGGACCTGAGCGGAGTCGGCCCCGCCCTGGCGGAGCCGGGCGGCAAAAGTGTGCCGGGCGCGATGGGGGCGTAGGCCCGGGATGCCGGCGTCGTCGCCGACGGCGAGCACGACCTGGGTGATGCCGGAGATGGTGAGCGGTCCGCGCTGCCCGGTCCAGATGGGGCCCGGGTGGCGGCCTCGTACGTCCAGCCACGCTGAGACCAGCTCGCGAGCGCGCCTGGCCAGCGGGACGGAGCGGACCTCGTCGCCCTTGCCGTGCAGCCGGACCTCGCCGGTGCGGGCGGTGATCGCGAAGTCCCCGGCGTCCAGGCGGTCGCACTCCTCAACCCGCGCGCCGGTGTCCAGCAGCACTGCGATGATGGCGGAATCACGAGGGCCCCGGCGCGCGGCCGCGCGGCGGAGCGCGGCCTCCTGCGGGCGGGTGAGCGCGTCGGGCTCGCCGGGTCTGGGAATGCGGACGCGCTTCACGGAGATCCGAAGGTCGGCCTGCTCGTACATCAGCGTGACGGCGGCCAGCGCCTGGTTGACCGTCGATGCGCTGGCCCGGTCGCTGAGCATGCTCCGCTTCCACGCGGTGACGGCCCCCTCGGCGCCGACCAGGTCCGCGAACGCGTCGCCGTGGGCGCCGACGTTGGCGGCCAGCCAGCCGGCGTACGCGGCGGCCTGCCGCTTATAGGCCCGTACCGTGCGGGCCGCCAGCTTGCACCGGTCAAGGTGCCGGCTCACCGCGGCGAGCGCCTCCCGCGCGGCAGCCGCGCTGTCGCCGGCGGGCCGCAGCGGGACGACGGGCGCGGTCACCGGCCGGCGCCCTGGCCTGCCTGCCGGGCGTCGCGGGTCTCCTTCAGCAGCTGCTCGACCTGCCCGACCCGGTCACTGACATCGGGTGAGATCAGCCGGGCGACCGCGGCCAGCCCGGCCATGTTCCGGTCAGTGGCGTCGACCGGGATGTAGTCCATCCCGACCTGGAGGAACACGGTGACGTCCTCGGCCCGCAGGGGCTGCCGCGCGCCGCTGTCGAAATGCTCCACCCAGTTCATGCCAAGGGTGACTGTGTGACTGTCCGCCACTACGCCGCCGCCGCTGGCGCTGGCCTCGTGGAAGATCGAGGCACCGTAAGGCCCGGCGTGGGAGCCGTCATGCTTCCCCTGGCACCAGGGAGGGCACGGCGTCGGCCCGGGAATCCCGAACTCGGCGTAGGTCTTAGTGTCGTCCACGGCCCACTCCTTGTTATCCGCTGAGTTCTGCCCTGGCTCCCGGCCTGCCGATGGCGTCGTTATCCACTGAGATCATAGCCAGTCTCAGCGGATAATGACACTTATCCGCTGAGAACTAGGAACGGGTCAGCCAGGCCGGGAGGCCTTCCGCGGGGGCAGACCAATTAAAGCCGGAAGGGGCAATGGGCTGGTGGGCGACTAGACGACCTATTCCAAGGGTCAGATCCAGCGTTTGCGCCCCGTTTGTGCCGATAGGCGCCCGGGCTCGGCGCTGATCCCAACGTCGAGCCGGTAATGACCTGCAAAAGAGCGCTCCGGAGCGCGCCGTGGCAGCCGGCAGCTCAGTGCGCGCATCCGGCTGGGCGAAGTTTGCCTTGCCCGAGGCGAGTATGCCGGGTATTGTGCTCGACATGATGCTTGGCATGGTGAGGTCGTGAGTATCCCGCACGTCCTGCTGGCGCTGCTGGCCGAAGGACCCAAGTACGGGCTTCAGCTGCGGGAGGAATTCGAGGCCGGGACCGGTGAGGTGTGGCCGCTGAACGTGGGTCAGGTGTACAAGACCCTGGGCCGGCTGGAACGGGACGGGCTGGCTGAATCCGACGGTACCGGGCCAGACGGACCGCAGAAGCGGTTCCGGATCACGCCCCGCGGTGAGGAGGCGCTGGCCGCCTGGCTGCGCACGCCGCCGGACCTGACCTCCCCGCCCCGCGACGAGCTGGTGATGAAGGTGCTGGTGGCCGCCCGGGTGCCCGGTACCGACGCGCATGAGGTGATCCAGGCGCACCGCATGTACCTGGTCGAGCTGATGCAGCAGTGGACGAGGCTGAAAGAGGGCGAGGCCCGGGATGATCTGGGCCTGGCGCTGGTGGTGGACGCCGAGTTGTTCCGGCTGGACGCGGTGACCCGGTGGCTGGATGCCGCCGATACGCGGCTCAGGCGGGCCGCTGCCGGGCCCTCCCGGCCCGCCCCCGTCCCCGCTCCGGTTCCGCAGCTTCGCCGGCTGGGGGCACGGCGGTGAGCCGGCCGGGACCGGGCGGGAAAGGCGGGAGCGCGGCGGTGAGCGTGCTGCAGCTGCACGGCGTGTCCAAGACCTACGGTCAGGAGCCGGCCCAGGTGCACGCACTTGGCGGGGTGGACCTGTCGGTGCAGGCCGGGGAGATGGTGGCGGTAATGGGGCCCAGCGGGTCGGGCAAGTCCACGCTGCTGACCATCGCCGGGAGCCTGGAGGAACCCACCAGCGGGGACGTGCTGGTCTGCGGCATGGCGCTGGCGGGGATGCCGCGGGGCCGCAAGGCCCGGCTGCGCCGGCGGGTGATCGGGTACGTGTTCCAGGATTTCAACCTGCTGCCCGGGCTGACCGCCGCCGAGAATGTCGCCTTGCCGCTGGAACTGGACGGCGTCGCGGTGCCGAAGGCGCGCGCGGCCGGGCTGGCCGCGCTGGAAACGCTCGGCGTGGCTGACCGGGCCGGCCGGTTCCCCGATCAGCTGTCCGGCGGCGAGCGGCAGCGGGTCGCCATCGCCCGCGCGGTAGTGGGGGACCGCCGCCTGCTGCTGGCCGACGAGCCGTCCGGCGCCCTGGACTCGGTGAACGCGGACGAGGTGATGCGGCTGCTGCACGAGGCATGCCAGCGGGGCGTGGCCGCGGTGGTGGTGACCCACGACGCGCAGCTGGCCGCCTGGGCCGACCGCGTGGTATTCCTGCGCGACGGGCGAGTAAGCGGCCAGACCACCCGGCCGCCCGGCCCCGAATCCCTCCTCACGCCTGGGGGGACCCGGTGAGCATCGCGCTGCGCGAACCCCCCGACCTGGCCGGAGACGCGGGCAGTGGCATCGTCGCCCGCCGAGCGGTGATGCGCTGGGGCTGGCGGCTGTTCCGCCGGGAATGGCGCCAGCAGCTGCTCGTGCTAGGCCTGCTCACCGTCGCGGTCGCCGCGACGATCTGGGGCACCAGCGTCGTCACGAACATTCAGCTCCCGAACCCCAACTACGCCACGTTCGGCACCGCCGCCGTGCAGGTCACGCTGCCCGGCACCGACCCGAGCCTGGCCGCCGACATCGCCACCATCGCGGGCCGCTGGGGTCCGGCGGATGTCATTGAGAATCAGGACATCGCTAATGGCACCACCCAGCCTGTGCAGCTCCGTGCCGAGAGTCCGCACGGGCACTACAACTCTCCGCTGCTGGGCCTGGTCAGCGGCAGCTACCCGGCCGGCCCCGGTCAGGCCGCGCTGACCAGCCAGGTGGCGACCCGGTACGGCGCGCACGTGGGCGGCACCTGGCAGGCCGCCGGGACGACCTGGCGGGTGACTGGCATCGTGCAGGACCCGAGCAACCTGGCGGATGAGTTCGCGCTGGCCGCCCCGGGCCAGGTCCCGCACCCCAGCCAGGTGACTATGCTGCTGGGCTCCTCCCCAGCCGTCCAGCAGGCGATCGGCAACGGCACCGGGACGCTGCCCGGTATCCCAGCGGCGACGCTCGTGTTTCCCTCAGCTTCCAGGACCGGGCCCCCGCCGGCGACGGGCATCCTAGTGGTAGAGATACTCGGCCTGGTGTTCATCGGCCTGGTGTCGGTGGCCGGTTTCTCGGTGATGGCCCAGCGCAGGCTGCGTGCCCTGGGCATGCTCAGCGCGATCGGCGCGACCGAACGCAACTTGCGCCTGGTCATGATCACCGGCGGCCTGGCGGTTGGCGTGGCCGCCGCGCTGGCCGGGGCGGTGCTGGGCTTGGTCGCCTGGTTCGCTTACGTGCCGGCGCTGCAGCAGGCTACCGGTCACGTGGTCGACGCGGCGAACCTGCCGTGGTGGTCGTTCGCCATCGGGGTCGTGTTCGCGGTCGCGACGTCGGTGCTGGCCTCCCGCCGCCCGGCTAAGACGATGGCCCGGGTGCCGGTGGTGGCCGCGCTGTCCGGCCGCCCCGCGCCGCCGAAGGCGGTGCACCGCTCCGCCCTGCCCGGCGTGATCGTGTTCGCGGGCGGCGTCGCGTGCCTGACGTTCGCCGGCGGCCTGGCCGGGCTGCAGGGCAGTCCCAGGCACGCGCTGCTCCTGCTAGCTGGCCTGGTCGCGGTGATCGTCGGTGTCGTCCTGCTCGCCCCGCTGGCTATCAGCGTGCTGGCGGCCGGGGCGGGATCGCGGCTGCCGGTCGCGATCCGGATCGCGCTGCGTGACCTGGTCCGCTACCGGGCCCGGTCCGGCGCCGCGCTGGCGGCGACCACGTTCGCCGTGTTCCTGGCCATGGGAATCTGCATCGTCGCCAGCATTAAGTTCGACAATCCGCTCAACTGGACCGGCCCCAACCTGACCAGCAGCCAGCTGATCTTCTCCACACAGCTGAGCCCGGGCGGCGGCCAGATAGGGGCGCTCAGCAACGCCCAGGCAGCCCGCCTGGGCGGACAGGTGGACAGCCTCGCCGCCAGCCTGCACACGCGGTCGGTGCCACTGGAATTCGCGGGCGCCACGCTGTACCAGGTGGGCACGCCGGAAAACAGTCCGTTCAATTTCACCGGCACCGCGTACGTGGCCACCCCGCAGTTGCTCGCCACCTACGGGATCAAGGCCAGCCAGATCGCTCCCGGCACCGACATCCTCACCATGCGGCCAGGGCTGGCGGGCCTGCCGCACATAGAGATGATCTGGAGCAACAGCCAGTCCCCGGGCGGAGGCGAGCCCGGTAGCAGCGGCAGTCCTCCCTGCACGCTGAGCAACGACTGCCTGGCCCACCCCGCGATACAGACGGTCAGCAGCCTGCCCGGCGGCACCTCCGCGCCGAACACGGTGATCACCGAGTACGCGATGAGCAAGTATCGCCAGCAGCCCAGTCTGAACGGCTGGCTGATCCAGGCACCGGCGCCGCTCACCGCCACGCAGATCAGCGCCGCGCGTCACCTCGCGCTCGCCTACCAGGTGACGGCCGAGACCAAGTCCAATGCGCCGAGTCTCGGCGAGTTCGCCGACGGCGCCACCGCGCTTGGTATCGTCATCGCGTTCGGCGTGCTGGCCGCGTCTGTCGGCCTGATCCGCAGCGAGACCGCGCGGGACCTGCGCACGCTTACCGCGGCCGGCGTCGGCGCCGGGACACGGCGGGTGATCACCGCGGCGACCGCCGCCGCACTGGGCCTGCTCGGCGCGATCCTCGGCATGGCCGGCGCGGTGATCGCCGGGCTGGCCTGGGCGCACAGCAGCCTGTCCGCCATGCTCGGCGACCTGCCGCTGAGTGACGTGCTGATCTTGCTGGCCGGGCTGCCGCTGGTCGCCGCGGCCGGCGGCTGGCTGCTGGCCGGCCGCGAGCCGCCGCTGATCGCCAGGCAGCCGATTGAGTGAGGCCCGCGAGAGCGGACCTCGCCAGCGACCGCGCTCTTACGGCTGGCGGAATTGTCGGCGCAGCCCGATAAGCCGAGCTACCCGCGAGCCGACCCGCACCGACCCAACGCCGAGCTGGAGGCCGTTGTGGACGCCGACCTGGACACCCTCGCCACCGCACTCTACGTCCGTACCTCGCGGATCAACCTATCCCCGCATGCTGACTCCGCTCGTTCCGGGATGAGGTGACGGGAGCCGTGCCCCCGTACGTTATCGCGCTGTTGGCCGCCGCCGCCTGTTTCGACGCCTTCTGCCTGGTGAGCCTCACGCGCAACGAGGCAGACAACCTGCCCAAGTGGGCATGGGCGCTCATCATCTGCGTCGCGTCCCCGGGGGGTGGGCTCGCCTATCTGGCCTTCGGCAGGGCGGGCAAGCCCGTTGAACCGCCGGAGTTTCCCGGTCGGCCTCTGGATCCGCCGGGTGCGCTCCTGGACCGCCTGGCGCACGCGCCGCAGCCTGCCGGGTACGGTCCGGTCATGATCGAGGTAGACGCGCTGACGAAGCGGTTCGGCCCGGTCACCGCGCTGGACGGCCTGAGCTTCACGGTCCGTCCCGGGCAGGTGACCGGATTCCTCGGCCCGAACGGCGCAGGGAAGACGACGACGATGCGGATCATCCTCGGCCTCGACTCCCCCACCGCGGGACGAGCGCTCGTCGGCGGCCAGCCGTACCAGGGGATCGTCCGCCCGCTGCACCAGGTCGGCGCGCTGCTGGACGCCGACGCGATGCACCCGGGGCGATCCGCCTACGCCCATGTGCTGTCGGTCGCGCAGAGCAACGGCATCGGGCGGCGCCGGGTCACCGAGGTGCTCCGGCTGACCGGGCTTGAGAGCGTCGCCGACAGGCGCGTCAAGGGGTTCTCGCTGGGCATGCGGCAGCGGCTCGGCATCGCCCTCGCGCTGCTTGGCGATCCCCCGGTGCTGATGTTCGACGAGCCGGTCAACGGCCTGGACCCGGAAGGCGTCCACTGGATCAGGCGGTTCTTCAAGTCGCTGGCCGCCGAGGGCCGCACGGTCTTCGTCTCCAGCCATCTGATGAGCGAGATGGCGCTGACCGCCGAGCACTTGATCATCATCGGACGCGGCAGGCTGCTCGCCGACATGCCCACGGCCGCGTTCATCGAAGCCAATGCGAGCAGGGATGTGCTGGTCCGGTCGCCGCGCCCGGGTGATCTCGCCAGGCTGATCACCGCGCACGGCGCGACAGTCACTCCCGAGGGCGACGACGGGCTGTCCGTGCGTGGCATGGACGCGCCTGCCATCGCCGGCCTGGCCGCCGGGCACGGCATCCCGGTCCACGAACTCACGCCACGGTATGCCTCGCTGGAAGGGGCATACCTGGACATCACGAAAGACAGCGTCGAGTTCCACGCCCGGAGCCAGGCCGGGGAAAGGACGGCCGCGCCATGACCACCGCCAATCTCCGCAGGGACGACCAGGCTGACGCGCCAGGGTCGGCCGGCACGGCCGGCCGCATCGTGCGCGCCCGCGATGTGCTCATCTCGGAGTGGACCAAGCTCCGCTCGGTTCGCTCAACGTACTGGGCGCTGATCGTCGCGGCCGTCGTGTCCGTCGCCGGGAGCATGCTCGCCGCGTTTCCCGCCGGACGCGGAGCCAACCTGCCGGACCCGGTCGCGTTCAGCTTCATCGGCTGGGCGGAGTACCCGGTGCTGGCCGTAGGCATCCTCGGCGTCCTGGCCTTCACCTCGGAATGCGCCACCGGTCAGATCCGCACGACGTTCACGGCGGTGCCCCGGCGCCTGACGGTGCTCGCCGCCAAGACCGCGATCGTCGCAGCGCTGGCCCTGGTCTTCGGCGAGCTGCTCGCTGTGGCGTCGTTCTCGCTCACCCAGGCGATCCTGTCCCGTCACGACCAGGGCGTATCCCTGTCCCACCCCGGGGTGCCCGGAGCGGTGCTCGCCGCTGGCTTCGTCCTCGTCGTGGTCGCCGTCACCGGCGTCGGGCTGGGCGCGGCCATCCGGCACACGGCGGGCGCCATCGCGGTGCTGCCCGTGGTGTTCTACCTGCCGCTCGCCCTGCTTGGGCTGCCGTCCCCGTGGAGCCACCGGATCGACAGGTTCACGCTGCCCGTCGCCGCCTACCAGGTCGTGGCCCAGCATCCCGCGACGAACCTGCTCGCCCCGGCGCTGTCGATGCTGGTCCTCATCAGCTGGCCCGCGATCATCCTTGCCATCGCCGCCATCCTCGTCACCCGCCGGGCCGCATGAGACGAGAGGCCGAGCGGCACGGGCACATTACGTGCCGACCCGCGACGTGGCGGAACTGTCAGGACCGCGCGCAACATCGCCGACGTGTCCGGGTGTGCCTACGCCGACGCGCTCCAGGGCGCGTAACCAGATGGCTCAGGCAACCGCCGCACAATGGCCCGACGCTGCCGCGTTCGCCACGGCATTCCTGGATGATGCGGTCACACCGGTCCGCGCCCAGCTGCGCGTCACGGGGATCAAGATCACGAGCATGGACCAGGTGGATCGGGTAACTGCCGCCTACGTTCGCGCGATGCGCGCTGGGCGCGTCACGGAGGGCTCTCTCCCGCCCGGCACCCGCGCCGCGTATACCGCGCAAGCCACCGGAAAGCGCGGCAGGCGGCCTGGACGCCGCCCTGACGTCCCACGCGGGCACCAGGGGAAGGGACGGTAGACGGCTAATCGCCGAAGACGCGCTCGATGACGGCGGCGTTCTCGGCTGACCCGGATCGGAAGTACCGGGCCGCGCGGTGTCGATGGAGGCTGTCCGAGCAGGGCCTGGGCGCGCCGGGACAGCGGGACGAAGCGGACCTCGTCGCCCTTGCCGTGCAGGCGGACCTCACATAGGCCAGGCCTGTGGCGTCGGCCAGTTCGCGGATGGCCTGCTCGCGGTCTTTGTTCTGCGTCATGACGTTCCCGTCCCGTGGCGGGGCCAGCCCACGCGCTTCCCGCCACCTTGGTCATGAGGCAGCCGAGTAAGAGCGGTCAGTGCTTATCCCGAACGGCGAGTCACCAGGACCCTTGTCCTCGGCACCGCCGACGGCGTGGGCGTCGGGCGGCGGGCAGGCCGTGCGCTGCCAACTGCTGTCCGAAATAAGGCCGGAGTACGACATTTCAGCCATACCTTCGCCTGACCTGCGTAAACGCCACAGGTGGCGGTAGGTGGTAGCCACCTTACCAACAGGCCGACTACGCCGAGCACGAACTCGAGTCGCTCATCCAGGCCGCCGAGTTCATCGGCGGCCGCTCCTCGATAGCCTCCCCGGGGATGCTGAGCCGAAGGCTCGACATCAGCTACCAGCACGCCAGGGAGGTCCTCGACCTCCTGCACGCCGAAGGGATCGCCGGGCCGCCCGGTCCGGGTGGAAGTCCGAGGTGCTCGGGACAGCACGGTCGGGGCTGCAGAAGCTGCGTGCCCGGCTGCTCGAGGACACTGGGCCTGAGCCTGCCTGGCAGCCTCAGCAAGCCAATCCTGAGCAGGATGGCGGTAATCGCCGTGCCGTCCGCCGACCCACATCCGAACCGTCCCCGGCGGTAACGCGGCGGCGCCCGGCTCACTAACGCCCAAAACGGTTCCGTTGTGGGCCAAGCCCGGTTTACTGCTTACCCGAGGTGAGCTGTCCCCCGCACGTCACCCTGGATCACGCTGACTTCCTTCTTCGTGGCGTGGATCAGGAACCCGTGCGAGGTCAGCCACGCGCCGCGCTCGGACACGGGGAGAGCTTCGTAGATGTCGGAGTACAGCTCCGCGGTGAGCTGTTCTTCCCACTGGTCTGGCTCGGCGGGCAGGGCCTTGAGCCGGTCCCGTTCGGCGCGCAGCCTGCGCACCTGCTCGTCGAACTGCTCATCGGACATGACGTCCGGGTCCAGTGCCCTGATCCGGTAGCTGATCTCTTCCAGCTGGTCCTGGTAGTCGGTGCCCTTGACCAGGATGAGCCGCTTAACCCGGACACGGAACGTGGTGGCCATGATCTCGTCCACCGCCGCGTCTGCCACTTCCATCCGCACCATGTTGCCGCACCCCTTGCGGCGGCTCCCGGTGCCGGTGCACCGGTAATAGGTGTAGGTCCCGCCGCCGTGCTTGCTCGACGCCCGGCAGGTGAGCTTGTTCATGGACGAGCCCTCGCAGTCCGGGCACTTGATGGCGCCCTTCAGCATCGCCCGCGTCTGCGGCTCCCCCCTCGGGCCGCGCTTCTCCCGGCCCGCCAGAGCCTCATTGGCCAGCCGGAACCGGCGCGCGTCGATCAGCCGCTTGCCGTTCTGCGTCGCCCAGAACTCGATCCGGGTGAAATCCTCCTGGGTACCCCGGGACCAGCGGTCGGTCTTGTACGCCACCACCGCGTCGTACATGGCCATCTTCTCGGACTCGGTGACCCACGGCTTGAGGTTCTTGCGGTCCCACGGCGCGACCGTGCCCGACTTGGTGTCGGCCACCACGTGGATGACCGTCATCCCCTCCCGCTCGCAGAACGCGCGGGACTTCTCATCCTGGGTGTCGATCCCGATGCCCTGCTGCCCGCCACGCTGAAGCTTGCTCAGCCTGGCCGCGATCAGCGCCCGCACCGGCCGCTGACCGGGATGCACTACCGGATGCGCCGCTGGTGCGTCCTGGGTGCGCGGTAACGTGACGTTATAGCTGATGGAACTCACGGCACTTTCTCCGCTCTGATGCGGGCGCTGCGAGGAGTCCGCAGTCGGGGTGGCGGGCCAGGGGGATGGCTCCCGGCGTCACCTGTCGCGGCTGCTCGTCAGCCGTGGCTGATCTCGATCTCGATTGTCCCCCAGTAACTGCTCCCGCCGAGGCTCGTCGTGATCCCGGCTGCGGATGCGGAGGAGCTGTCCCAGACCCCGTGCACTGTGCTGGCGGGCACGTCGAGGACGGTGTAACCGGTGGGGGTGCTCATCGACGTCGTGGTCGTCAGCACGGCGAAGAACAGCTCCCCGTCGCTGGCGCTGGCTCCGGATAGCGCCCCGCCCGTGACCGTGGCACCGGACGAGGACGACGCGCTGACCGCGGACTGGACGATGGGGCTGGCGGTATTGTCGCCGGACAGCTGCACCACATCGATGCTGGTGCTCACGTTGTTCGAGGCACTGAAGCTGACCGTGGCAGTGCCGTTCGACTTCCCGGTTCCGGTGGCATAATAGGCCGCTACCTCGAAATTGCTGTTGGTGGGCGCCTGGCTGGTGATGGCGGTGGCAGTGCCGCTGATGGCGGAGCCGGATACCGAGGTGATGCCCACGTCGCTGGAACCCTGGCGGAAGACGAGGACCAGCAGGCCAGCGCCGCTGATGGTGGTCACCCCGGTCGCCGTCGAGGACGAGGTTCCCCCTGTGCCGTCCGTCGCTTTCCCGACCAGGGTGAATCCGACAGTGGACATCGTCGTCGCGCTGGCCTGGACCGATGAGCTCAGCCAGTTGTTGTAGGCGGCCTTCAGCGTCCAGGTGTAGGCGGTATGCGACGTGAGGCCGGTGGCGGTGCAGGAGGTGCCCGAGGGGGTGGCCGAGCAGCCGGCTAGGGTGCCAGCGGACTGGGAGAGCGTGTAGCCGGTCAGCGCAGGCGGAGCCGTCCACGACAGGTTCACCGTCGTGGTAGAGGCTGCCGTCGCGGTGAAGCCGCCCGGAGCCGAGATCGTGGCGGCGGTCACCCCGGCGGTCACCGCCGGGGCGGCCGAGAATACGGCCAGCGCGGCACTGGGCACCAGCGCGATCACGAGGCCGACGACGATGCCGGCCCAGAAGACCTTGCGGTGAACTGGCCTCATCTCAATCTCAGCTCCACTTGAACGAGCCGCTTGGTGTGCACGGCGACCCGGCGGCCGGCGTCGCCGTGCAGGACAGGGTGTTGCTGGCCGACTGGGCGGCGTGCGTGGTCACGATGACCTGCGCGGTGCCGCCCTGGTAGCCGGTGGCAGAGCCGGACGGCAGTTTCACCGAGACGCTGAAGCCGACCGCCGCGCTGGTCACGGCGCTCGTGCTCACCAGCTCGTTGTCAAGCTCATAACAGGCCGAACCCGATGGGGCACCGCCAGGGCACGTCGTGGCGGTGGTGGGCACGCCGTAGGTAACCGAGGGGTTCGATGACGTGATCGTGACCTGGAGGTCGTTGGCGGAGTCACCCGGGTTGTAGAGCCTTGTCCCGCCGCCGCCCGCCTGCGTCTCGATGAGCGCGTTGACAGCCAGGTACGCAGCGGCCGACTCTGCGTACGTGGCCGTGAACGTGCAGGCGGTGGCGGTGCCGTTCGGAAGAAGATTGCTTATCGGGCAGTTCGCGGCGGCGCTGTCGGTGAGCGTCACGGTGCCCGCGGCGAGCGAGTTGCTGGCGCTGCTCGTCGACGTGCTGAGCAGCCCGAACGTAAAGGCGGTCAGGATGAGGGACGCAGCGGCAGTCGACACCGCCAGGCCGGTCACGGCCAGCAGCCGGGGCCGCCTGACCAACTGCGCGCCAACCTGGCGTATGCGCGACACGTCGCTCCCCTCGGGACCTGCGGTTCGGGCGGGGCGGGAAGGGGCCGGCATCCGCTTCCCTTCCCGGCCGTTAGCTCAGCTCCAGAGGAACGTGGTGGTGGCGTTGCACTGCTGCCCGGCCAGGCAGGCACCCGTCACCGGGTTGTTGGCGGCCTGGACGGCGTGGAAGGTCAGCGTCACCGTGGCGCTGCCGCCCTGGTCGGTGTTGCCGCTCGCGATCGGAACGGCGTAGTTGAGCGTGAAGCTGACCGCGGCATTTGTTGCCGCCGGCGTGGTGCTCACCAGCAGGTTCGCCGTTGTTCCAATCGGCAGCGACGTCGAGGTGCCGCCCTGCGCGGTGAAGGTGGTGCCTGCGGTGGGTGCGGTGCTGGTGAGGTAGGTGGTGGGCGTCCCGTCCTTCAGGTAGAGCTGAAGGCCGGTGGCGGTGCCGTCGTAGAGAGGTATCGTGCCGTTGCTGACCGCCACGTCGACGGCCAGGTACGCGGTGGCGCTGCCGGTGTACTTCATGTTGTAGGTGCACGCGGTGTCGGCCTTGCCGCCGATCGGGGCGCCTGCCGACGAGTCGCCGGGCACCATGTTCGTGATGCTGCAAGTCACGGACGTGGGAGTGCCGGCCGCGACCGTGACCGTCCCGCCGGTGAAGGTGTTCGCGCCAGAGGCTCCGCTGGCGCTGAAAAGCCCGAAGGTGATGCCCCCCGCCAGCGTCGCCGCGGCCGCGATGGTCGCCACGGAGCCCCCGATAATAGCCAGCCGCTTCTTCTGCTTCTTTGACATATTCATTTTTGCCCCCGGTTAAGTACTATTTTTGCTGATATCGGACTGAAATGCACCGACCAGCTAAAACCATCATAACAGGAATGCTTTTTCAGGAATTTTCCATCCGGGTGGCGACCCAGAAAAGCAGCCCGGCCACGATCCAGAGCAAAGCCGACGCGAGAAGCATGACGATGACCCGGGGAGTGTGCATGGCGACGAGGACATAGCCGCCGCGCGGAATGGGAAAGCGATATAGCCCGATAACATCGGATGCCGGGCGCGGCGTCGAGTCCGCGGAGTTGTTCGCGTCCCCCTTGGTGATGTAGCTAACCGCGCCGTCCTGGACCCGCACCGCCACGATGCGGTGGGTGATGATCTCGGGGCTTCCGGGAGTGGCACGGAAGCTGATGATCTGGCCGACATGGAAGTGGCTGGCCTGCGCGGCGGTCACCGGGGCGTCGACGACGATGTCGCCGACGGCGATGGTCGGGGTCATGGAGCCGGAGATGATCGTCATCACCGGCTGCCCGAAGACCACTCGCTGGCCGTCGGCCGAGGTCCGGGAGCCGATGGCGATGGCGACGGTCAGCACGGCCACGAGCGAGATCAGGATGGTCACGGTCGTGGAAAGCGCCCGGAGGTACCAGCGCCGCGGGCTCCGTACCTGGCTGGGCTTGCTGTCCACCGGGAGAGTGGCGGGTATCGGTGCTGTGGTGACGCTCATCTGCCTGCTCCTATAGGGTCGCTGCTTCGATTTCTCCACGCTCGCGTGGGACCGTGGCAGCTCGATCTGCCTTTCAGGTGCAGCTCAGTTGCAGGCATCCGGGGGTGTCATGCACAGCCGTCCGGCCCGGTCCGCTGGGAGGAGAGAGCGTTGCACTGCTGGCCGGGATGGCAGCGGGTGGTCCCCGAACCGCACAGCGTGGAAGGTCAGCGCCATCGTGCTGCTGCCGCCCTGGTAGCCGTTGGCGGCCGCAGGTCAAGGGCCGAGCGAGAAGCTGACCGCGCGGCCGGCGCTCGGACCCGGTGCGGCGGTGCGCGGCGGAGGGGTAGTCGTGTTTCTGCCTGGTCTTCGCCGCGATCTCGGGGGGTGTCCCCATGTTCTCTGTCAAGCCGGTTGGGGCTTCGGGTCCAACTACTTCGGGGTCCAGCTAATAGCCGCCGGATCGCATAGCCGAGCGGCGCGGCTATCGCCTCGAGAAATCACGGCGCCGCGACCCCTGCGCCACCGACTATGGCCGCTATCAGCTCATCGATGCGGTCACCAGCACCGTCGCCTCGATCGGCGGCCCATGGCTCACCCTCCATGAGGTCGAGCGGCAGCTCGATATCCTGTCCGCGGTCGACGACCCGAACGCCGTGCGGCTGATCCAGGCCGTCGCCAAGCTGGCCATGGCGCTGTCACCGCTCGCCGGGCTAGATCCGCGCACGATGGCCCGGCTGGCCGGCCCGGTCACCGCGGCGGCGAACCTGCTCGGCGACGGCACCACCGAGGACCTGGCGACCGAGGTCCGCAAGATCCTCGGCGCCCCGCCGATCGCGCCCCCTGACGTCATGACGATCGGACCGCTGCTCGACGAGGTCATAGCCGCGTTCAGGGCCTATGAGGCGAGCCGCGGGCGGCTGCCGAGGCCGCTGGTGGACGTCCCGCGGGTCATGAGCCGGTTCGAGTGACGCCCAGGAACGGCTGAGGCCCCGCCCCGACCGGATACCGGAACGTGGCGTCAGCCGGCCAGGTCTCCTTGTTTGGTCAAGCCAGTCAGGCCGCGCCGGCCAGGTCTGGTGCCGTCCGGGCGGGCTGGTAGGGCTGGCGGGTGCGGAGCATGGCCAAGATGACGTCGCAGCGGCGGCGGGCCAGGCAGATGAGGGCGGCGTTGTGGCGTTTGCCCTCGGTGCGCTTTCGGTCGTAGAACGTTTTGGACGCGGGGTCGCGTAAGGAGGCGAACGCGGCGAGGAACATGGCGTTCTTCAGCCGGTGGTTGCCCCGCCGGCTCTGGGACTCGCCGTTGATGGACTTGCCGGACTGGCGGGTCACCGGGGCCAGGCCGGCGTAGGAGGCCAGGCGGGCACCGTCAGCGAAGCGGGTGCCGTCGCCGATCTCGGCCAGGATCCTTGACCCGGTCCGCGGCCCGATCCCGGGCAGGGTCGAGAGCAGCTCACCGAAAGGGTGCGCGAGGAAGGCCTCCTCGATCTCGCCGGCCAGCGCCTGGCGGCGGGCGAGGACCCGGTCCAGCTCAGTGGCGAGCTCGGCGATCACCCGCCCGGTCGCGGCCTCGGCCGGGACGGTCACTGACTGGGCGCCGAGGGCCGCCATCACGGTGCCGGTGACCGTGACGGCCAGGCGCGGCGAGCGGGCCTTGATGACCTTGGTGATCTGGGTGCGGCCGGCGTTCCGCAAGGCGGTCAGGGTCGGGTAGCGGGCCAGCAGGTCCCGTACCCCGGCCTGGGACAGGCGCTTGCCCAGTGCCCGTTCCAGGGCCGGCGAGACGATCGTCAGCGCATCGCGGAGCCGGTTCGCCAGGCGAGTCTGATCGGCGGCAAGGTCAATGCCGGACCCGTTGAGCACCCGCAGCTGGCCCAGCAGCTCATCGGAGCCGGCATCCAGCCAGTGGACCTGCCGGCGCCGGGTCCGGCCGGTGTCAGCGATGATGAACGCGTCTCGCTTATCGGTCTTCGCCTCGCCCGGGTAAAGGTCAGCCGCCCGGCGCATCACCAGGCCCGGGACATACGCCACCGGTACCTGCCTGCGGGCAGCGACCGCCAGCGTGAGCTGGGCGGTCGAGCCCGGCTGATCGATCACCAGGCCGGCGGTCCCGTGCTGGCCGGCCCGGTCAAGAAGCGCTTCTAACGCCGCCTCGTCGTTGGCCACCCCGCGGCCGAAAATCCGGTCCCCCGCGTCGTCGAGAACCTCCGCGAAATGGTCCTCCTTGCCGAGAGCGGGACGAGCCTCTTGCCGTCAGTCTTCGTGATCTTTGATTCGGCAGCAAGAAGCGCATTAGGGCTGGATGGTCGGTCGCACGATTACTTCGCCGATGTCGACTGAGTCTGGCTGGGCGATGGTGAAGGCGATGGTCTCGGCTACTGCTTGCGGCGGCATTGCCATCGCATCACGACGGGCGGTCAGCGACGCGAGTTCGCCGGGATCACGGGTAGAGGAGATGAAGCCGGTGTCGGTGAAGCCCGGCGAGATGAGCGTGCAGCGCAGACCCTCGGGAGCTAGTTCCTGTCGCATGACCTCGCCCAGGCGCGTACCGCGGACTTGGTGGCGGCGTAGACGGCCTGGCCGGGAACCCACTTGGAGGCGGCGGTGGATGTGACGGTGATGAAGTGACCCGATCCTTGGGTACGGAAGACTGGCAGGGCGGCGGCGATACCGTGCAAGACGCCGCGCAGGTTGACGTCGATCATCTGGTTCCAGTCGTCGAGCTCGCCTGAGTTCAGGGGGGCATTGATCGCCACTCCGGCAATGCTCGCGAGCACGTCCAGGCGTCCGAACCGCTGGGCGGCCAGGTCCACCAGCGTGCGCAGATCCTGTGGCTGGGTGACGTCAATGGACTGGTAGGCCACCTCGCCACCGCTGGCTGCGATGGCATCGGCGGTGGCGGCCAGCTCCTTTTCGCTCCGGGATCCCAGGACGACCCGAGCTCCCCGAGCTGCCAGCAGCCGGGCGGTTGCCGCGCCGATACCGCGCCCGGCACCAGTGATCGCCACCACCTTTCCAGCTACCCGCCTGCCTTCAGTGCCGACCACTGAACCCTCCTTCGCGCTCCATGCCAACCGACCTGCGTCGACGCTATCCGCCCAGCCTCAGACCGGGCACAACGCCCGCTCATAGCCGCGCCGGGTACTTTGTGGGCTTCGCGATGGCCGGAGCAGGCGCAGTGTCTGGGCATGATGAACGACCCTCGCCAGGCGAACTCATTCTGCTGCCGCGCCTGGTGCGTTCAGCCGCGCGGGTCTCGTTGCGGACTGCGCTAGCCGGGGAAGAACGGCCAGGTAGGTTCGGTAGATGGAGATCATCAATCTGGGGAAAGCGGACGGGCTGCCGCCGGTGGACTGGGCCGTCGTTGCCGGGAAGCTCGATGCGGGGCCGGCACCGTCGCCGGATGCGGCGAACTCGCGTACGACGTGGCTGTCCACCATCAACCAGGACAGCAGCCCGCATGTGACTGCGGTCGGTGCCCTCTGGGTGGACGGCACGTTCTGGTTCCAGACGGGCGCGGGCACGCGCAAGGGACGCAACGTCGCGCGGGATCCGCGGTGTTCGGTGGCGGTGTCGATCCGCGACGCGGACGTCGTGATCGAGGGTGACGCGGTGCGGGTAACCGAGCCGGACGCATTGGCGCGCATTGCGAAGGCGTGGGCGGACAACGGCTGGCCGGCGGAGCCCGATGAGAGCGGGCCGGGCATCACCGCCCCGTTCAACGCGCCGTCGCAAGGGCCACCGCCGTGGCAGGTGTACCGCATCGAGCCGCGCTCGGCGACCGTGGTCCTGGCGACTGACCCAGGCGGCCTGACCCGCTTCCGCTTCTAACGCTGTCCGGGCAAGACGATTGCCGCGCGAGAAACGCACGCTTACCTTCGTTCCCGGCCCCGCCCTTGTCAGGGTCCTCCCGCCACCCTGGCCGCAGGTTAGAAAGGATGCGGCCCATTCGGGCCGGCCGGGCAGAGCTAGTCTTCCGCTCATCAGCGTAAGGCGTTCTTGTCAAGCGTTTTGGCCGGCGCCTCGCCCGTCGTCTGTCCCTGCATAGCGGTGATTGGGTTTCCCTCGTACCGTGGAGACATCGCCTTAAAGGGAGGACGGCGATGGCAGAGTCACGGCGGAAGTTCGATCAGGATTTCAGGGAGGGCGCGGTCCGGATTGTCCGGGAGACCGGCAAGCCGGTCGCGCAGGTGGCCCGGGACCTGGGCGTTAACGAGGGAACCCTGGGTAACTGGGTGATGCTGGACCGGCGCCGGCGGGGTGAGGGGAACGGCGCGCTGGGCGAGGATGAGCGCGCGGAGCTGGCGCGGCTGCGTAAGGAGAACGCTGAGCTGGCGATGGAGCGTGATGTGCTCAAACGCTCGGTCGCCCTCTGGGCGCCGGCGCGATGGGCCGGTGAGCCTGGCGGCTGCCATCGCGGCGCAGAGGGAACGGTACGGCATCCCGCAGGCGGTCAGCTGCCGGGCGCTGGGCGTCAGCCAGGCATGGTTCTACAAATGGCGCCGTGGTGATGTCTCACCGCGGGCTGCGCGCCGGGCGGCGCTGGCCACCGAGATCGCCCGGCTGTTCAAGGCGCACCACGGCACGTACGGGTCTCCGCGGATCACCGCGGACCTGAAGGACGCGGGCTGGGTGGTGAGCGAGAACACGGTGGCCGCGGTGATGCGTGAGCAGCACCTGGCGGCGCGGCGCAAGAAGAGGCGCAAGGCGACGACGCGGCCGGGCAGCGGCCGGTGGCGGGCCCCGGACCTGGTCAGCCGCGACTTCACTGCTGCGAAGATCAACCAGAAATGGTTCGGCGACGGCACCGAGATCCGGACAGACGAGGGCAAGCTGTACCTGGCCAGCGTGCTGGACGTGGCCTCACGGCGGATCCTGGGGTTCGCGTTGTCCGAGCATCACGACGCGCAGCTGGCCTACGGGGCGCTGGCGATGGCCGCCGCGGTCCGCGGCGGCGAGGTCACCGGCGTGATCCTGCACACCGATC
>Ga0302229_10000268_pt1 | contig 40963 bp, 39 predicted proteins | sample II_Palsa_N1_3_FD_193518 | JGI IMG/M metagenome (GOLD analysis project Ga0302229, IMG submission 193518) | Peat permafrost microbial communities from Stordalen Mire near Abisko, Sweden - II_Palsa_N1_3 | ecosystem: Environmental > Terrestrial > Soil > Palsa > Peat permafrost | place: Sweden... | reverse complement strand
TTGGTTCTGCGTGCGTGGTCGCGGCGAAGGCCAACGACCAACTGCCGAAGTGTAACCGCGCTTTGACCGCGCACCAACAGGCTACGAGGTTTTGGGGGCGATCGTGACCTCGGCGCGATCTTGCCGACCAGGACTAGTCAAACAGGGTTGGCAATTCGGCCAGCGATGGCGGGGGCGTGAGGCCGAGATGGGCCCAGCCCGCCGCGGTAGCGACCCGGCCGCGCGGGGTCCGCGCCAGCAGCCCGCACCGGACCAGGAACGGCTCCGCCACCACCTCGACGGTCTCCGCCTCCTCGCCCAGTGCCACCGCGAGCGTGGACAAGCCGACCGGCCCGCCGCCGAACCGGCGGACCACCGCCTCCAGCACACCCCGGTCGAGCCGGTCCAGGCCGTGGGAGTCCACCTCGTAGATCTCGAGCGCGGTGCGGGCGATGTCCCGGGTCACCACTCCGTCCGCCCGGACCTCGGCGTAGTCGCGCACCCGGCGCAGCAGCCGGTTCGCGATCCGGGGCGTGCCCCGCGACCGGGTGGAGAGCTCGGTCGCCCCCTCGTCGGTGAGCGTCACCCCGAGCAAGCCGGCGGACCTGCGGATGATGTGCTCGAGCTCGTCGGGAGCGTAGAAATCCAGGTGCGCGGTGAACCCGAACCTGTCCCGTAGCGGGGCGGGCAGCAGCCCGGCCCGCGTGGTCGCCCCGACCAGCGTGAACGGCGCGATCTCCAGTGGGATCGCGGTCGCGCCCGGCCCCTTCCCGATCACCACGTCGACCCGGAAGTCCTCCATGGCCAGGTAGAGCATCTCCTCGGCGGGCCGGGCCAGGCGGTGGATCTCGTCGATGAAGATCACCTCACCCTCGCTGAGGGTGGACAAGATCGCGGCCAGGTCACCGGATCGCTCGATCGCCGGGCCGCTGGTGATGCGCATCGGCGCGCCGAGCTCGACGGCCACGATCATCGCGATCGTGGTCTTGCCCAGGCCGGGCGGCCCGGCCAGCAGCAGGTGGTCCGGCGGCCTGCCCCGGCGCAGGGCGCTCTGCAGGATCAGCGACAGCTGCTCGCGCACCCGGGCCTGGCCCACGAACTCGGTGAGTCGCTTGGGCCGCAGCGCGGTCTCGATGTCGCGCTCGTCCGCGTCCGCCAGCGCGGACACCATCTCGTCGGGGTCGCGGTGCATCCGCTGGCGGCAGGCGGTCAGCTCGGCGTCCTCGGCCCGCGCCAGTGAGTCGCCGCCCGCCCCGTCCGGGCCCGGGGGGCTCCCGCCCCCCGGCCCATCCCCGGTCATCGTCATTGCCTGCTGAGCTTTCGCAGCGCGGCCCGCAGGACCAGGGCGACGTCCACCGGTTCGCCGCTGGCGACGATCGTGCCCTCCTCCTCCAGGGCCGCGATCGCCTGGTCGGCGTCACGGGCCGGCCAGCCCAGGTTCACCAGGCCGGACTGCACCTGGTCCCGCCACTGCGGACCCCGTTGGGGCCGAGCGCCAGGCAGGCCGCCCAGGGCGCTTTCGCCGGGCGGGCCGAGCCGGTCCCGCAACTCGAGCACGATCCGCTCCGCCCCCTTCTTGCCGATGCCCGGGACCATGGTCAGCGCGCCGAGGTCCTCGGTCGAGACGGCCCGGCGCAGCGCATCGGGCGAATGCACGGCCAGCATGGCCAGCGCCAGCCGGGGTCCGACGCCACTGGCCGTCTGGAGCAGCTCGAAGACGTTCCGCTCGTCGTCGGAATAGAAGCCGTACAGGGTCAGCGAGTCCTCCCTGACCACCAGGGAGGTGGCGACCTGGGCCCGCTCGCCGAGCGTGAGCGTGGCCAGGGTGCCCGGCGTGCACTGGACCCGCATCCCGACGCCCCCGACGTCGATGACGGCGCCGTCGGGCGCCACCGCGGCGACCGTTCCGTGCAGATGAGCGATCACGCCTACCTCCTCAGGCTCGCCGCGAGCGGCAGACCGGTGCTCAACGGGGCCCCGCCGCGCCAGATGTGACAGATGGCCAGCGCCAGCGCGTCGGCCGCATCCGGGGGGCGGGGCGGGTCCGAGATTCGCAGCAGCTTGGTCACCATGGTCGTTACCTGGGCCTTGTCGGCCCGTCCGTTGCCGGTCACGGCGGCCTTGACCTCGCTGGGGGTGTGGGTGGCGACCGGCAGCCCGCGGCGGGCGGCACACACGATCGCGACCGCGCCCGCCTGAGCGGTGCCCATCACCGTGCGCACGTTCTGCTGGCTGAACACCCGCTCGACGGCCACCGCATCAGGCTGGCACGCGTCCAGCCACTGCTCGAGCTCGGTCTCGATGGCCAGCAGCCGCGCGGCGATGTCGTCGGTGGCCGAGGTCCTGATGACCCCGACCCGGACCAGGCTCAGCGCCCGGCCCGGCGCTCCGTCCACCACCCCGACGCCGCACCTGGTCAGCCCGGGGTCGACGCCGAGCACCCGGAGCGGGTGCCGCGCATAGGTCAGGCCCACGAGGTGCTCCGTTCGGCGCGCGAGGTCCACGAACATCTGTTCGCTACGAACGTACCGGCCCGCGAGGGTCCAGTCGCGCACCGACTCGGCGTGTTGCGCGAATTGACTCAGGCGCCGGGCCGGCGTCAGGCTTCGAGCTTCTCCATGATCTCGTCGGAGACCGAGTAGTTGGCGTACACGTCCTGCACGTCGTCGGAGTCCTCGAGCGCATCGATGAGCCGGAACAACCGCTTGGCCTGCTCCTCGTCGAGGTCGACCTCGACGCTGGGCAGGAAGGCCACGTCCGCGGAGTCGTAGTCGATCCCGGCGTTCTGCAGCGCGGTGCGGGTCGCCACCAGGTCGGTCGGCTCCGACACCACCTCGAACGACTCGCCGAGATCGTTGACCTCCTCGGCGCCCGCCTCGAGTACGGCCGCGACCACGTCGTCCTCGGTCACCCCACCCACCTCCCCTCCCCCCCTCTTGTCGACGACGACGACCCCCTTGCGGTGGAACAGGTACGACACCGACCCGGGGTCGGCCATCGAGCCGCCATTGCGGCTGAACGCGGTGCGCACGTCCGAGGCGGCCCGGTTCCGGTTGTCGGTCAGGCACTCCACCAGCACCGCGACGCCGCCCGGGCCGTAGCCCTCATAGGTGATGTTCTCGTACTGCGCCCCGCCGGCCTCGGCGCCGCTGCCCCGGCGCAGGGCGCGGTCGATGTTGTCGTTCGGGACCGAGCTCTTCTTCGCCTTCTGGATGGCGTCGTACAACGTCGGGTTCCCCGCCGGGTCTCCCCCGCCGGTACGCGCGGCGACCTCGACGTTCTTGATCAGCTTGGCGAACAGTGTGCCGCGCTTAGCGTCGACCAACGCCTTCTTGTGCTTCGTGGTGGCCCACTTGGAGTGGCCGCTCATGTGTTGTCCTTCACAATGTCTACGAATAGCTCATGGATACGCCGGTCCGGGGTCAGCTCAGGGTGGAAGGCCGTGGCCAGCAGTTGGCCCTGCCGCACCGCGACGATCCTACCGGTGCGCTCCTCGGTACCCAGGACGGCGACGTGCTCGCCATTCTGCTCCACCCAGGGGGCCCGGATAAAGACCGCTCGCAGTGGCCCGGTGCCGTCTATGCCCAGGCCGGATAGCGTGATGTCGCTCTCGAACGAGTCGACCTGGCGGCCGAACGCGTTCCGGCGTACGGTCATGTCGATCCCGCCGAAGGTCAGCTGCCCGGTCACGCCGTCGGCGAGCCGGTCCGCCAGCATGATCATCCCGGCGCAGGACCCGAAGGCGGGCAGGCCGGACGCGATCAGCTTCCGCAGCGGCTCGAGCATGTCGAACGCGACGGACAGCCGCCACAGCGTCGTCGACTCACCACCCGGGATCACCAAGCCGTCAAGCTGATGCAGCTCCTCGGGGCGGCGGACCGAAACGGCCCGGGCGCCGACGTCCTGGAGCGCGCGCAGGTGCTCGGGCACGTCGCCCTGCAAGGCGAGCACTCCGATGACGGGTCCTGCGGGCTTCATCATTCCTCCTGACGGCGTCGGGGCCCTGCGGGAGGAGGCCGGGGCAGCGCGACGCTGAGGCAACGCAGCCTCATAATGCGGGATTAACAAAGGTAAAACGCTAAACCGGGCGCTCGTCTTCCCTACCAGCCACGCCCGGCGTAGTGCTGGTCGGCAGGCAGCGTGTCCAGGTTGATGCCGACCATGGCCTCGCCCAGGCCGCGGGAAACCTTGGCGACCACGTCCGGGTCGTCATGGAACGTGGTGGCCTTCACGATCGCGGCGGCGCGCTTGGCCGGGTCGCCGGACTTGAAGATGCCCGAGCCGACGAATACGCCTTCCGCGCCGAGCTGCATCATCAGCGCGGCGTCCGCGGGGGTCGCGATGCCGCCCGCGGTGAACAGTACGACCGGCAGCCGGCCAGCGCGGGCCACCTCGGCCACCAGCTCGTACGGCGCGGCGAGCTCCTTGGCCGCGGTGAAGAGCTCTTCGGAGGGCAGCCTGGACAGGCGCGCGATCTCGGACCGGATGGACCGCATGTGCCGGGTCGCCTCGACCACGTTGCCCGTGCCTGCCTCACCCTTGGAGCGGATCATGGCCGCGCCTTCGGCGATCCGCCGCAGCGCCTCGCCCAGGTTCGTGGCGCCACACACGAACGGGACGGTGAACTTCCACTTGTCGACGTGGTTGGCCTCGTCGGCGGGGGTGAGCACCTCGGACTCGTCGATGTAGTCGACCCCGATGGCCTGCAGGACCTGCGCCTCGGCGAAGTGCCCGATCCGGCACTTGGCCATGACCGGGATGGACACCGCGGCGATGATGCCGTCGATCATGTCGGGGTCGCTCATCCGGGCCACGCCGCCCTGGGCGCGGATGTCGGCGGGCACGCGCTCAAGCGCCATCACCGCGACCGCGCCGGCATCCTCCGCGATCTTGGCCTGGTCGGGCGTGACCACGTCCATGATCACGCCGCCCTTGAGCATCTCTGCCATGCCGCGCTTCACCCGTGCGGTCCCCGTGGCCGACTCAATGGTGCTTTCTGCGTTGACAATGGACACTCGAACCTCGCTTGATCAATCAGGACTGCTTGAGACCATCGTATGGCCAGCCGGACCCGCCCACGGGCCGGGCTTGTCGGCGATGAGGGAGTCGTCCATCTCGAAGAACACCGGGGCTTCCGCGTGGCCGGACAGGTGCAGCACCCGGGCCAGCGGCCGGTTCCGGGCGTCCCGGGTCACCGCGGCCAGGTCGTTGTAGAACTTGCGGGCCACGAATACCTGGTGCGCGGTCTCCTCCACCTCGGCCAGCAGCTCGTCGGCGCCTTCCTTGCCGCTCAGCGAGGCACGGAAGTCCGGCTGGCTGAAGGCGGCGCGCAGGGCCCGGGTCAGGTCGCTCTCGGCCAGATCCCGCGGCCTGGCCCCGCCGCGAGTGCCATATACGGCGCCGGCCAGCAGCAGGCTGGTGGCCGGGTCGAGCAGGCCCGAGGTGGCCAGTTCCTGGGCCACCGAGCTTCGCCGCAGCAGGGTCACGTCCAGCGCCACGCGCGCTATCTCTACGCGGGCCTGCAGCCGGTCGATCCGCCCGGCCCGCCAGGACACGTACACCCCGACGAACAGCGCGGCCGCGATGATCAGGATGATGTCGGCGATCACGGGAAATCACCGCCGTCCGGGGACACGGCCACGCCGGTGCGGCCGAGCATGACCGTCTGGTAGACGCGGAGCACGTCGCGGGCCACCACCGACCAGTCGTACTGGGCCACGGCGGCCAGCGCGGCGGCCGAGAGCTCGGCGCGGCGCGCCGGGTCGTCCAGCAGGCGCCCGGCCGCCCGGGCCAGGTCGTCGGCGTCGCCGGCGGTGAACAGCTCGCCGGCTTCGCCGCCGTCCAGAACCTGACGGAACGCGTCGATGTCGCTCGCGACGACGGGCAGGCCGGCCGCCATCGCCTCGGCGGTGACGATGCCGAACGACTCGCCGCCGGTGTTCGGCGAGCAGAACACGTCGACCGAGTGCAGCACGCGGACCTTGTCGTCCTCGCTGACCTGCCCGAGCAGCGCGACCCGGTCCCGCAGGTCGGCGGGCACCCGGTGCAGCACCTCCTCGGCGTCCGAGGTCGGCCCGGCCACCAGCAACCGCAGCCCGGGCCGTTCCGGGCCGAGGATCTCGAACGCCTTGAGCAAGACGGCCAGGCCCTTGCGCGACTCGTCCAGCCGGCCCAGGAAACCGATGGCGCCGCCCGGGCCGGGCCAGCCGGGCAGCGGCTCGGCCTTGCGGTAGCGGCGGGTGGCCACGCCGTTGGGGATGACGACCGCGTCGCCGCCGATGTGCTCGACCAAGGTGGTGCGGGCCGCCTCGGAGACCGCGATCCGGCCGTTGATCTTTTCCAGCGCGGTGCGCAGCACCGGATAGGTAACCACCAGCACCCGGGAGCGCGGTATCGCGGTGTGCACGGTAGCCACGATCGGGCCCGAGGCCACCCAGCAAGCCAGCAGCGACAGGCTCGGGATACCGGGTTCGTGGACGTGCAGCACGTCGAACCCGCCCTGGTGCAGCCAGCGCCGGACCCGGCTCACCGACAGGAAACCGAACGATAGCCGGGCTACCGATCCGTTGTAGGGCACGGGCACCGCGCGGCCGGCCCCGACCACGTAGGGCGGCAGCGGCGTGTCGTCGTCGGCCGGGGAGATCACCGAGACCTCGTGCCCCTCGTCGATCAGGGCCTCGGCCAGGTCCCTGATGTGCTGCTGGACGCCGCCGGGCACGTCCCAGGAGTACGGGCAGACCATCCCGATCTTCATGGATCGGCCTGACGGGAGGCGGGGAGCCGGGCCGGATCAAGGTCGGCGGTGAAGACCCGCTGGAGCATGTGCCAGTCCGCCGGGTGCTCGGCGATGGCGGCCTCGAAGACCCGGGCCAGTTGCTGGCTCATTGCCACGATCTTCTCCGAGCGGGTGCCCGACTCGGGCACCGGGATCTCCTCGTAGATGTGCGCGCCCCAGTCCGGCCCCTCGAACCAGGTCGCGACCGGCATCAGCGCGGCGCCGGTCTGCACCGCCAGGGCAGCGGTCGCGGCGATCCGCGCCTGCTCCTCGAACATCTCGACCTCGACGCCGGTCTCTTTCAGGTCACGGTCGCTGACCAGGCAGACCAGGCCGCCCGCGCGGAGCCGCTGGGCGAGGATCCCGAACGGGCTGTGCCCGCCGGTCAGCGGCAGGACGTCCATCCCCAGGCCCTCACGGAACCGGACGAACGCCTCATACACCGATTCCGGCCGCAGCCGTTCCGCGACGGTGGTGAGCGACCCCGCCCCGCGCGCCACGACCCACGCCCCGGCCTGCTCGAAGTTGCCCATGTGCGGCAGCGCAAGGACCACGCCGCGGCCCGCCTTGAGGTTGGCGAACAGAGCCGCCTCCCCGGCCGGGTTGACGTGCATCCCGGACACGATCCGCGCGACGGGAATCACCGGCAGCCGGAACACCTCGAGCCAGTACCGCGCGTAGGAACGCAGCGTAGCGCGGGACAGGGCCCGCAGTTCCTTGCCGTCCACGTCCGCACTGGCGCTGGAGTAGCTGAGCACGCGGCGCAGGTTGGCCTCCAGCACCTGGACCTTCGGGCCCTGCCGTCGCCAGGCGACGTCGGCCGTCTTGGTGAACGCCCACCTGGCCCATGGCTCCGGGACGCGGCAGGTAACCTTCCAGCCCAGCTGGTACGCGAACCCCGTCAGCCGCTCGCTAAGCCGCCCGCCCAGCCTCGTGGACCCCGATGAATCCGCCACGTCCGGCTGTCTGTTCACCCGTCTGACCCTTCCCCGCCGCCCGGGTCTACCGGAGTGCGGGCGGCCCGGTAGACCGCGTGCATCCGCTGCCCGAAAGTAAAGGCGCTTCCCGCCGCGAGCGCCCAGAGCCCTACGTTGAGAATGTACGGCACGCCGAGGCCGGAAACACCGACCGCGATCAGCGATATGAGCATGCGCTCGGGCCGTTCGATCAGGCCCACGTCGCAGCGCAGTCCGAGGCCCTCGGCCCGGGCCTTGGTATATGACACCAGGACGCCCGAGACTAGGCAGAACAGCGACACCCCGCCGAGCAGCGGGTCGTGGCCGCCACTGAAGAACCAGATCACCAGGCCGCTGAAGATACCCGCGTCGGCGATCCGGTCCATGGTCGAGTCGAGGAACGCCCCCCAGGTGCCGCTGGTGCCCTTGATCCGGGCCAGCACGCCGTCCAGCATGTCAAGGAGCACGAAGATCGTGCAGGTCAAGGCGCCGGGGAACAGCTCGCCGATCGGGAACAGGCCGAGCGCTCCGCCCGCCACGCCCACCGTGCCGACGATCGTGATCGCATTCGCCGTGACCGGAGTACGCGCCAGGACCGCGCCGACCGGAGTGAAAACGCGCGTCATGACGGGCCGTAGCGGATTCAGCATGGCCGTCCGATAATACGGCGTCGACCTGAGAGGTTTTGCGCTGGGCCTGGGGGGACGTCGGCTTCACCTCCCGGTCACCGGGAAGATTCTTTGCGTGGGGGTTGTGGTCACGGTGCTCGCGGGTTAAGGCTGGTCGTGCGCACCAGCAAATCGCAAGGAGGCGAAGGTAATTGGCAACGACAGGCAGTGGGGCGGGAGGAGCCGCTGGCAGGGCACCGGCGGCCGATCAGGTAAGGAACGTGGTACTGGTCGGCCATTCCGGGTCCGGGAAGACCAGCCTGGTGGAGGCGCTACTCGCCACGACGGGGACCATCCAGCGGCAAGGCAGCATCGAAGAGGGCACCACGGTCAGTGACTTCGATGAGGTCGAGATCAGGCAGCAGCGCTCGGTCAACTTGACCCTCGCGCCCCTCGTGCACAACGGCATCAAGGTCAACCTGCTAGACACTCCCGGCTATGCCGACTTCACGGGGGACCTTCGGGCCGGGCTCCGGGCCGCGGACTCGGCGCTGTTCGCCGTCTCCGCCGCCGAGGGAATCGACGGCCTGACCCGGATGCTGTGGGACGAATGCGCCGCGGTGGGCATGCCGCGCGCGGTCGTCATCACCAAGATCGACCACCAGCGAGCCGAGTTCGACGCCACCCTGACCGCCTGCCGTAGCGCCTTCGGCGACGCGGTCGCGCCCCTGTACCTGCCGGTCGGGAACCCGGTGGACGGGCTGATCGGGCTGCTGTCGCAGAAGCTGTTTAGCTACTCGGGCGGGACCCGGACCGAGGGCGCGCCGCCAGCCGCGGACCAGGACCGGCTGGAGGAGCTGCGCGGTGAGCTGATCGAGGGCATCATCACCGAGAGCGAAGACGAGTCCTTGATGGACAGGTACCTGTCCGGGGAAGAAATCGACCCCAAGGTGCTCATCGAGGATCTGGAGAAGGCCGTCGCGCGCGGCAGCTTCTACCCGGTGCTCGTGGTGTCCGCGCCGCAGCGGATCGGCATGCTCGAGCTGCTCGAAGTGATGACCGAGGCCTTCCCCTCCCCCGCCGAGCACCCGCTGCCCGCGGTGACCACCCCCGACGGCAAGCCCGTCAGCGGGCTGACCGCTGACCCCAAGGGACCGCTGCTGGCCGAGGTGGTCAAGACCACGACTGACCCGTACGTCGGCCGGATCAGCCTGGTCCGCGTCTTCTCCGGCACGCTGCGCCCCGACGCCTCCGTGCACGTGTCCGGTCACGGACGTTCGGCCCGCGGGCATGACGACCACGACAACGACGAGCGGATCGGCGCGCTGACCTCGCCGCTGGGCAAGCTGCAGCGGACCGTCACCCAGTGCGCGGCCGGCGACATCTGCGCCGTGGCCAAACTCAGCACGGCCGAGACCGGCGACACGCTGTCGGAGAAGGAACATCCGCTGCTGATGGAGTCGTGGTCGATACCGGAGCCGCTGCTGCCGGTGGCGATCGTGGCCAAGTCCAAGGCGGACGAGGACAAGCTGTCCCAGGCCCTGAGCCGGCTGGTGGCCGAGGACCCGACGCTGCGCCTGGAGAACAACCCGGAGACCCACCAGCTGGTGCTGTGGACGATGGGTGAGGCCCACACCGACCTGCTGCTCGACCGGCTCACGCACCGGCAAGGCGTCGCGGTAGAGACCACCGAACTGCGCGTCCCGCTGCGCGAGACCATCGGGGGCAAGGGCCAGGGCCTAGGCCGCAACGTGAAGCAGAGCGGCGGTCACGGCGAGTACGGCATCTGCCACATCGAGGTGGAGCCGCTGGCGGATTCGGCCGGCTTTGAGTTCGTGGACAAGATCGTCGGCGGCGTGGTGCCGCGCCAGTTCATCCCCTCGGTGGAGAAGGGCGTCCGCTGGCAGATGGAGCAGGGCGTGCTGGCCGGCTACCCGATGACCGGGGTGCGGGTCACCCTGTACGACGGCAAGGCGCACTCGGTGGACTCCTCGGACATGGCCTTCCAGAAGGCCGGGCGGCTGGCCCTGAAGGACGCGGTGGACAAGGCGCAGCCGACGCTGCTCGAGCCGGTCGACGAGGTACACGTGCTGGTGCCTGACGACTACGTCGGAGCCGTGATGTCCGACCTGTCCTCGCGGCGTGGCCGGGTGCTCGGCACCGAGCCGGTCGGCGTGGGCCGGACCCTGGTTAAAGCGGAGATCCCGGAACTCGAGATCACCAGGTACTCCATCGACCTGCGGTCGCTCTCGCAGGGCACGGGCTCGTTCACCAGGCAGTACGTCCGTCACGAGCCGCTGCCGTCGCACCTGGCGGCCAAGGTCGCCGCGGACGCCAAAGCCTAGGATCAGCTCCTAGCCGACGCCTGGCCAGGCGTCGGCTAGGAGTTTGCGGGTGTCGGCCAGGAGCTGGGGCAGGACGCGGGTGCGGCCGATCACGGGCATGAAGTTGGTGTCGCCGCCCCACCGGGGCACCACGTGCTGGTGCAGGTGAGCGGCGATCCCGGCGCCGGCCACCGAGCCGAGGTTGATGCCGATGTTGAACCCGTGCGGAGCCGAGACCTGGCGCAGCGCGCGGATGGCGCGCTGGGTGTACTCGGCGAACTCGGCGGTCTCACCGGCGGTCAGGTCGGTGTAGTCGGCCACGTGCCGGTACGGGACGACGAGCAGGTGCCCGGCGTTGTAGGGGTACAGGTTGAGTACCACGTAGACCAGCGAGCCGCGCGCGACGATCAGGCCATCCTCGTCGCTCAGCGTGGGCGCCCGGTCGAACGGGCAGCCCTCAGCCTCGCCGGGGCCCGAGGGTTTGCCCTCCCCCTTGATGTAGGCCATCCGGTGCGGCGTCCAGAGCCGCCCGAACGAGTCGGGTACGCCCGCGAAGACCTCGTCAGTGCTGGCTCCGGGGGGGTCGGACGACACCGGCTACACCTGGACGCGGTCGCGCACGGCGGCGACGATCTCGGCGATCGCCTCGGCGACCGGGACACCGTTGTTCTGCGACCCGTCGCGGTAGCGGAACGACACCGCCCCCTGGGCCACGTCGTCGTCGCCCGCGATCAGCATGTACGGGACCTTCTGCCGCTGCGCCGTCCTGATCTTCTTCTGCATCCGGTCATCGCTCGCGTCGACCTCGATCCGGATGCCATGCTCGCGCAGCTGCTCCGCGACCTGCGACAGGTACGGCACGTGCGCGTCGGCGATCGGGATGCCGACCACCTGGACCGGGGCCAGCCAGGGCGGGAACGCCCCCGCGTAGTGCTCGACCAGGATGCCGAAGAACCGCTCGATCGACCCGAACAGCGCCCGGTGGATCATGATGGGCTGCTGCCGGCTGCCGTCGGCGGCCTGGTACTCCAGCCCGAACCGCTTGGGCAGGTTGTAGTCGACCTGGATGGTGGACAGCTGCCAGGTCCGGCCGATCGCGTCCCGGGCCTGCACCGAGATCTTCGGGCCGTAGAACGCCGCGCCGCCCGGGTCGGCCACCAGCTCCAGGCCGGACTCCTCGGCGGCGTCGTTCAGTTCCCGGGTGGCGTGCTCCCAGTCTTCCAGGCTGCCGACCCACTTCTCCTTCTCGTTGTCCCGGGTGGACAGCTCCAGGTAGAAGTCGTTCAGGCCGTAGTCGCGCAGCAGGTCCAGCACGAAGGTCAGCAGCCGCCGCAGCTGGGCGCCGACCTGCTCCTTGGTGCAGAAGATGTGCGCGTCGTCCATGGTCAGGCCGCGGACCCGGGTCAGGCCGTGCACCACCCCGGACTTCTCGTACCGGTAGACGGTGCCGAACTCGAACAGCGGCAGCGGCAGGTCCCGGTAGGACCGGCCGCGCGAGCGGTAGATCAGGATGTGCATCGGGCAGTTCATGGGCTTGAGGTAGTAGCTGGCGCCCTCGAGCTCCATGGGCGGGAAGATGCTCTCCCCGAACCAGCCCAGGTGCCCGGAGATCTCGAACAGCTCGGACTTGGTGATGTGCGGGGTGTTCACGAACTCATAGCCGGCCTCTTCGTGCCGGCGCCGCGAGTAGTCCTCCAGGATCTTGCGGACCATGCCGCCCTTGGGGTGGAAGACGGGCAGGCCGCTGCCGATCTCGGTCGGGAACGAGAACAGGTCCAGCTCGGCGCCGAGCTTGCGGTGGTCGCGCTTCTCGGCTTCGGCCAGGAACACCAGGTACTCCTCCTGGCGTTCGCGGGACTCCCAGGCGGTGCCGTAGATCCGCTGCAGCTGCGGATTCTTCTCGCTGCCCCGCCAGTAGGCGCCGCCGCTGCGCATCAGCTTGAAGGCCGGGATCTGCTTGGTGGTGGGCACGTGCGGACCGCGGCACAGGTCCTTCCAGCGCAGCTCGCCGGTGCCCGCGTCCAGGTTGTCGTAGATGGTCAGCTCCGGGCCGCCGACCTCGACGCCCTCGCTGAGCTCGAAGTCCAGCGTGCCGGACCCGTGGCCCTTGAGCCCGATCAGCTCCAGCTTGTAGGGCTCGGCGGCGAGCTCGGCCCGGGCCTGCTCGTCGGTCACGACCCGCCGGGAGAACCGCTGGCCCTGCTTGACGATCTGACGCATCCGGCCCTCGATGGCCTTGAGGTTCTCCGGGGTGAACGGCTCGGGCACGTCGAAGTCGTAGTAGAAGCCGTTCTCCACCGGTGGCCCGATGCCGAGCTTGGCCTGCGGGAACAGCTCCTGAACGGCCTGGGCCATGACGTGCGCGGCGGAGTGCCGCACGATGTAGTGGCCGTCGTCGCTGGCGATGTCCACCGGCTCCACGACGTCCCCGTCGGCGAGCGGCCAGGCCAGGTCGCGCAGCTCACCGTTGACCCGGGCGGCGATGACGTTCGGACCACCGTCCAGGGCCCCGCCCACCGTCGTGCCCGGCTCGACCGCATGCTCGCTTCCGGCGAGGGTGATGCGATGGCGCGGGCTGGACACGGCAGACTCCTTCAGGGTCGGCAAGACTAGTTACCCGATGCTACCGGTGTCCGGGCGCTTCGGGGTTTGACGGGCTGCCCCGGGCGTTAGGGGGCCAGCCCCGCCCGGCGCAGCGCCTCGGCGAGCGCGCCGGGTGAACCACGGTCCGTTCGTTCCAAATTTCCTGAGGAACGGCCCTTCGGACGTGCTGCTGGCCTGGCCCCCTGCGGCGGGGGGCCCTCGTCGTCCAGCCGCAGCGTGAGCGAGATCCGGTGCCGGGGCACGTCCACGGACAGCACCTTGACCCGCACCACGTCGCCCGACTTGACCACCGAGTGCGGGTCGGAGACGAAGCTCTTGGACATGGCGGACACGTGTACCAGGCCGTCCTGGTGCACGCCGATGTCCACGAACGCGCCGAACGCGGCCACGTTGGTCACCACGCCCTCCAGCACCATGCCGGGCACCAGGTCGGCCAGGGTCTCGACGCCCTCGGCGAACGTCGCGGTGGCGAACGCGGGCCGCGGGTCGCGGCCGGGCTTCTCCAGCTCGCGCAGGATGTCGCTCACGGTCGGCACGCCGAACCGGTCGTCGGTGAACTGCCCCGGCTTCAGCGTGCGCAGGGTGGCCGTGCTGCCGATCAGCTGGACCGCCGTGGAGCCGGTGGCGGCCAGGATGCGGCGGACCACCGGGTAGGCCTCGGGGTGCACGCCGGACGCGTCCAGCGGGTCGTCGCCGCCGCGGATACGCAAGAACCCGGCGCACTGCTCGAAGGCCTTGGGGCCGAGCCGGGGCACCTGCATCAGCTGCTGGCGGGTCCGGAAGGGGCCCTCGACGTCGCGGCGGGCCACGATCGCGGTGGCCAGCCCGGAGGTGATGCCGGAGACCCGGGCCAGCAGCGGCTGGGAGGCGGTGTTCAGGTCGACGCCGACCGCGTTGACGCAGTCCTCGACCACGGCGTCCAGCGAGTGCAAGAGCTTGCCCTCGGTGACGTCGTGCTGGTACTGGCCCACGCCGATGGACTTCGGGTCGATCTTGACCAACTCGGCCAGCGGGTCCTGGAGGCGGCGGGCGATGGAGACGGCGCCGCGCAGCGACACATCAAGCTCGGGAAGTTCGGACGAGGCGTAGGCCGAGGCGGAGTACACCGACGCGCCCGCCTCGGACACCACGACCTTGGTCAGCTTGAGCTCCGGGTGCCGCTTGATCAGGTCGGCGGCCAGCCGGTCGGTCTCCCGCGAGGCGGTGCCGTTGCCGATGGCGATGAGCTCCGCGTGCTGCTTTTGCGCGAGTTTGGCCAGGGTATCGAGGGATTTGTCCCACTGGCGGTGCGGCTCGTGCGGGTAGATGGTGGCGGTCGCGGTCACCTTGCCGGTCTCGTCGGTGACGGCGACCTTGACCCCGGTCCGGAAGCCCGGATCCAGGCCGATCGTGGTCCGCGCGCCGGCCGGGGCGGCCAGCAGCAGGTCGCGCAGGTTGGCCGCGAACACCCGGACCGCCTCGTCCTCGGCCAGCTGCCACAGCCGGACCCGGACGTCGACGCTCAGGTGGGTCAGGATGCGGGTGCGCCAGGCCCAGTGCACGGTCGCTTTGAGCCAGGGATCGGCGGGGCGGCCCTGGTCGCGCAGCCCGAACCGGTTCGCGATGTCCGCCTCGATCTCCTCGTCGGGCTGTCCCGGATCGAGGGTGAGGTCGAGGACCTCCTCCTTCTCACCGCGGAACAGGGCCAGGATGCGGTGCGCGGGCAGCCGGGCGAACGGCTCGCTGAACTCGAAGTAGTCGGCGAACTTCGCGCCCTTTTCCTCTTGGCCCGCGCGGACCTTGGAGATCAGCGTGCCACGGGCGGCCATCGCCTCGCGGAGCGGCCCGATCAGGTCGGCGTCCTCGGCGAACCGCTCGACCAGGATGGCCCGGGCGCCCTCGAGCGCGGCGGCCGCGTCGGGAACGTTGTCGTTGACGAAGCTTTGCGCTTCGCGCTGCGGGTCGTTGCGCGGATCGTTGACCAGCAGGTCGGCCAGCGGCTCCAGCCCCGCCTCCCGGGCGATCTGGGCCTTGGTGCGCCGCTTGGGCTTGTACGGCAGGTACAGATCCTCCAGCCGGGCCTTGGAGTCGGCCGCGCGGAGCTGGGCTTCGAGCTCACTGGTCAGCTTGCCCTGGGCGGTGATCTCCTTGACGATCGCGTCCCGGCGTTCGTCGAGCTCACGCAGGTAGTGCAGCCGCTCCTCGAGCGTCCGCAGCTGCGCGTCGTCGAGGGTGCCGGTGGCTTCCTTGCGGTACCGGGCGATGAACGGGACGGTCGCGCCCCCGTCGAGCAGCTCGACCGCGGCGCTGACCTGCCGGACCGCCACGCCAAGCTCGGCGGCGATCCGCTGGTCTACCGACGGCGTCGGGCTGCTCGCTGACTGAGTCTGAGTCACCACAGCAATTGTGCCAGCGAGCTGAGCGCGGGCCGACCGGACCGACCCGGGTGGGGCTTCCTTTTCGGCGCTCCGTATGTTTATTCTTGATGAATTACGTTGGTCCGTAAGGGGGGATACGTCCGATACCGGAGGACGGCGTGATTATCGGTGCTCGAGTTCTGTCCAGTTACCGCAGATACCGGCGAGGACGGCTAGCCGCGCTGGCGATCGCGACGCTCGCCGCGCTCGCGGTCCCGCTGGCCATGCCCGCGGCCGCGGCCACGTCCGCGGCGAGCCCAGGCTCGACCGCATCGGCCGCGCCGAGCTGCCCCTGGGTCTCGTCCCGGGCTCCCATCGCCCAGCGCGTGGCCCAGCTCATGAGCCAGATGAGCCTGGCCGACGAGATCACCATGGTGGAGGGCCACGGCACCACCAACCCCTACGTGTTCTACACGCCCGCGATCCCGGCGCTGTGCATCCCGGCCGTGGGCCTGGAGGACGGGCCCGCGGGGGTCGCCGACGGGATGACCGGGGTGACCCAGCTGCCCGCCGGCGTGGCGCTGGCCGCCACCTGGGATCCGTCGCTGGCCGAGCAGTACGGCCAGGTGATCGGGGCCGAGGAGTACGGCAAGGGGGCCAGCGCCAACCTCGGGCCGACGGTGAACATCGACCGGGACCCGCGCTGGGGCCGGTCGTTCGAGGCGCTCTCGGAGGACCCGTTCCTGAACGCGTCGCTGGACGTCCCCGAGATCGACGGCGTGCAGAGCCAGGACGTGGAGTCGCAGGTCAAGCACTTCGACGCGTACAACCAGGAGACCTATCGCAACACGCCGGCCGACGACGTGATCGTCGACCCCCGGGCGCTGCACGAGATCTACATGCCGTCCTTCGACGCGGCGGTGACGCAGGCCAACGTGGCGTCGGTCATGTGCGCGTACTCGGTGGTGAACGGCAACTTCAGCTGCAACAACTCCTACCTCAACAACACCGTGCTGCGCGACGAGTGGGATTTCCCCGGCTTCGTGATGTCCGACTACGGCGCGCTGCATTCCACCCAGGGCGCGCTGGAGGGCACCGACCAGGAGCAGCCGTTCAACACCTATTACGGGGCCGCGCTGCAGACCGACGTGGAGAACGGGACCATCCCGAGGAGCGCGCTGAACACGATGGTCGAGCCGGTCCTGACCGAGATGTTCCGGTTCAACCTGTTCAGCCAGCCGCGGACCGGCTCGCCCTCGGACACGGTGACCACGCCCGGACACGTCGCGCTGGCGACCCAGGTCGCCGAGTCCGGCACCACGCTGCTGAAGAACGCGGACTCGGTGCTGCCGCTGTCGTCTTCCGGGGGCGGAACGATCGCCGTCATCGGCCCGGCCGCGTCCGCCTCGCCGACCTATGCGGGCGGCGGCAGTGCCTACGTGATCCCGTCGGGCACGGTGAGCCCGCTGGCCGGCATCGAGGCCGCAGCGGGTTCGGGGACGACCGTGTCGTACTCACAGGGCCTGCCCACCGACACCTCGCTGCCTGCCATTCCCGCGGCGGACCTGTCCCCGGCCTACGCCGCGACCCCGTTCGGCGGCAGCTACACGGGCACGCTCACCGCGCCGGAGACCGGCACCTACGTGCTGGCCATCACCAACTCGTGCGGCTGCTACACCTCGACCTACCTGTCGCTGAACGGCACCCAGCTGATCGACGACCCGGGTACGCCGCCGGTCTCGACCTACTCCGTGGCGGTCGACCTGACCGCGGGCCAGACGTACACCCTGTCCATCAGCGGCGCCTCGTCTGCGCTGCTATGGGGGACACCGACCGCGCTGGCGCCGGGCATCACGGCCGCGGCGAAGGCCGCTCGTGCCGCGTCCACCGCGGTCGTCGTGGTCTCCGACGACACCGAGTCCGAGGCCACGGACCGGCCGTCGCTGAACCTCCCGTCGGCCCAGGACGAGCTGATCTCCGCGGTGGCGGCGGCGAACCCGCGCACGGTAGTGGTCATCAACGCCGGTGCGCCGGTCGCGATGCCGTGGCTGCCTTCGGTGGCGGGCGTGCTAGATGCCTGGTACCCAGGGCAGACCAGCGGGACGGCGCTGGCCAGCGTGCTGTTCGGCCAGACCGATCCGGGCGGGCACCTGCCGGTGACCTTCCCCTCATCGCTGAGCCAGGTACCGGCCTCGACCACGGCGGAATTCCCCGGTAACGGCACCGACGTGCTGTACTCCGAGGGCATCGACGTCGGGTACCGCTGGTATGACACCAAGGACACCACGCCGCTGTTCCCGTTCGGGTTCGGGCTGTCGTACACGCAGTTCGCGTTCAGCGGCCTGTCGGTCAGCCGGTCCGTGGTCGACGGCACACAGGACGTCCGGGTGTCCGCGATGGTGACCAACACCGGTCACCGGGCCGGTTCTGACGTCGCCCAGCTCTACCTCGGCGATCCGGCCTCCTCGGGCGAGCCGCCGCGTCAGCTCGAAGGGTTCCAGCGGGTCTCGCTGGCCCCCGGCCAGTCGGCCCGGGTCTGGTTCACGCTGACGCCGCAGCAGGAGTCCTGGTGGAGCGACTCGGCGAACGGCTGGACCCAGACGGCGGGCTCCTACCGCGTATACGTGGGCGACTCCTCGGCGCTAGCCGACCTGCCGCTGCAGGACTCGTTCACCATGGCGTCCACCCCGGGTGCCCGCCAGGTCACCGTCAGCGCGCCATCGGTCATGCAGGCGGGCAAGACTTCGACGGTGCGGGTCACGCTGTCCGCGGCGGGCGACGCGACGCTGCCTAGCCTCCGGCTGGCGCTGCAGCTGCCGCAGGGGTGGCGGGCAGTGCCGGCCGGACCGACGGTGTTCGTCAACGTCGGCCCCGGCCAGGCACCGACTGCGACGTTCCTGGTCACCCCGGCGAGCTACACGCCGAACGCCACCGCCGTCGTCCACGCGACGGCCACCATGGGTGACCTGCAGCGGGAAGCGGGGGTGAGCGTCACCGTCTCCGGCTAGGCGGGGTGGGTCCGCTCGGGCGTGACTAGCACGGCCACGCGGCGTTCCTCGGCCATGACGCGGTCGTAGGTGGGCCAGTCGTCGTGCGTCCCGCCCGCCGCGGTGAAGATCTCCCGCAGCAGCAGGCGCAGCCGCTCGGCGTCGACTCCGGGCAGCGGGTCGTCGGGCCCGGCCAGTTCGACCGGGCCTTCGGCCAACGCCCACTGCCAGCCCGCCCGGATCACGACCGTGGCTCGCGGCCGGGCCCGTAGGTTAGCCACCCGGTACGCGTCGCCCCGGCTGACCAGGCCGACCACCTGGGCTCCGGTGACCGGATGGGACAGCACGCCCGCGTTCACCACCGACGACTGGATCGTCTGGTCCGCCCGCAGCGTCGACACCACAACCAGGCCGTGATCGCCGTCGACCAGCCGGGCGAACTCCTCAAGTCCGCTCACCGCGCCAGCCTATCGGGGCCACGAGGCCCAGAGGAACTGGCTCGCGGGGGTGTGATCAGATGGTGGGAGGAGGCGAAGCGACGATGCCTGAGCAATCGGCCTCGGCGACGACGGCGAGCGCGGTTGCGGCTGCCGATGACGCGTTCGGCGCCGACCTGTACCGGCTGCTGTCCGAGCAGGCCCCCGATACGGTGTTCTCCCCGGTGAGCGTGGCCAGCGTGCTGCAGATGGCGCTGTGCGGAGCACGCGGCCAGACGGCGACGGAACTGGCTGGGGCCCTGCACCTGGACAAATCGCAGAACCTGGAGGGATCGCCTGACGCCGCGGCCGAGGCCCTGAAGGCCCTGTCGGCGCTGGTCGCCGGCGTGACGGCGGGCGGGGCGGTTACGTTCCGGGCGCCCGCCACGGTCTGGGTTCAGGCCGGGCTACCGCTGCAGGCCAGCTTTACCGCCCGGCTCGGCGAGGCGGTAGCCGAGACCGACTTCGCCGGCGCGCCGCAGCGGGCCCGGGCCGAGATCAACCGAGTGGTCGCCGAGCAGACCGAGGACAAGATCACCGGGCTGCTGCCGGCCCGCGCCATCGACGGCCAGACCCGGCTGGTGCTGACCAGCGCCATCTACCTCAAGGCGGGCTGGGAGCAGACCTTCCCGGAGCCCGCGACCGCGGATGCGCCGTTCTACCCGGACGGCCCGGACCGCCCGAGCCGGACCGTGCCGATGATGCACGGCACGGCGGCCCGGATGTACGTACGGGGCGACGGATACCAGGCGGTCTTGCTGCCGTACCGCGGCGGGAGCCTGGCCATGGCCGTGGTCCTGCCGGACGGCCCGCTTTCGGCGCTTGGCCCGGCGATCGCGGCCGGCGGCGTGCGCGGGCTGCTGACCGGGACGGCCAGGTTCCGGGTCACGCTGGCGCTGCCGAGGTTCCGGCTGGAGGCCGCGTTCGACCTGATCCCGGTGCTGCGGCGGCTCGGCGTGCAGCAAGCCTTCACCGACGGCGCCGACTTCGGCGGCATCACCGAGGCAGCCCGGCTGCTGATCAGCGCGATCGCGCACAAGGCGTACGTCGACGTGGACGAGCAGGGCACCGAGGCGGCCGCGGCGACGGCGGTCAGCATGCGGCCGGCGGCGGCGTTCCGCGTCCCGCCGCCGGTCACGATGACCGTGGACCGGCCGTTCCTGTTCGCGATCCTGCACACCCCGACCGGCCTGCCGCTGTTCCTCGGGCAGGTCACCCATCCGTGAGAGACCGGCCGACCGGGCTGCGGGAGCACGGGAAGGCGTCAGCCATCAATTGTTGACAATATTGTTGGACATTTTCTAGGATCGGCCCCGTGCGAACGCAGAAGGGCGCGTCGCCGGTGCTGGCCGGCGAGCCGGGACGGCGGTTCGCGGCCGAGCGGCTGCGCCAGGCCATCTTGTCCGGGGACGTGGCCCCCGGACAGCGGCTGGTCGAAGAGGAGCTGGCCGGGCTGCTCGCCGTGACGCGGGCTAGCCTGCGGGCGGCGCTGTTCGACCTGACCGCCGAAGGGCTGGTCGAGCGGATCCCGAACCGTGGCGCGCGGGTCCGGGCCGTGACCCTGGACGAGGCCGTCGCCATCACCGAGTGCCGGATGGCGCTGGAGGGACTGTGCGCGGCCAAGGCCGCCGAGCTGGTCACTGAGGCGCAGGCCGCCCGGCTGCGTGACCTGGGCGAGGAGATGGAGCGCAGGGTCGCGGACGGCGAGCCGCTGAAGTACTCGGCGCTCAATCACGAGCTGCACCGGCTGATCAGGGAGATCTCGGCGCAGACGGTCGCAGCCGACATGCTCGAGCGGCTGAACGGGCAGCTGGTCCGGCATCAGTTCCAGCTGTCGCTGCGGCCGGGCCGCCCGCAGGCCTCGCTGCCCGAGCACCTGGCCATGATCTCGGCCATCACCGGACGGCGGCCGGCCGAGGCCGAGGAGGCCACCCGGAGCCACCTGCGCAGCGTCATCACCGCCCTGCGTGAGACGGAGGAAGCCTCGTGAGTAGCCAGGAGTCCGACCGGGTCACTACGGTGTGCCCTGAGGTCACGGACGGGCTCGCCTGATGCGCCACGTGATCGTGACCGGCGTCCCCCGGGCCGACCTGGCCCTGGTGGACCAGCTCGCCGCCCTCGGCGTGGCCACCGTGCACGAGGCGATCGGCCGGGCCGGGTACCTGGGACCGGGACTGCGCCCCATCCAGGACGGGACGCGGACCGGCGGGACGGCGGTCACCGCATTGTGCTGGCCCGGTGACAACCTCATGATCCACGCCGCGGCCGAGCAGTGCCAGGCCGGGGACGTGCTGGTGGTGACGACCACCTCGCCGTGCACCGACGGGATGTTCGGCGAGCTGCTGGCGACCTCGCTGGCCGCCCGGGGCGTCCGCGGGATCGTGATCGAGGCGGGCCTGCGGGACGTGGCCGAACTGCGCGCCATGGGCTTCCCGGCCTGGTCGGCGGCGGTCAGCGCGCAGGGCACGGTCAAGGAGACGCCCGGTGCGGTCAACGTGCCACTCTCCGTGGGCGGCCAGATCATCCGGCCCGGCGACGCGATCATCGCCGACGACGACGGCGTGGTGTGCGTGCCGCGGGGCGAGGTGAGCCAGGCGCTGACCGCCGCGCGGGCCCGGGTGGCCAAGGAGGAGCAGGTACGCCAGGCGCTGGCCGACGGCCAGCTCGGCCTGGACCTGTACGGCCTGCGGGCCAAGCTCGCCGCCCTCGGCGTCGAATGGGTCAGCGCCGCCGACGAGGCTCGCTCGAACGACGTGGACGTGGCACCGTGATGGATCTTCCCGTTACGGTGCCACCTTCATGGGGTTGGGCGCTGGTACGGGTGTGACTAATGGTGAGGGTGGGCTGAATGGGGTCGGGTGACGGGGTGCGGTGCATGCTCATGCGGGGCGGCACGTCGAAGGGCGCCTACTTCCTGGCCGAGGATCTGCCGCAGGACCCGGCCGAGCGCGATGACGTGCTGCTGCGCATCATGGGCAGCCCCGGCGCCCGGCAGATCGACGGGATCGGCGGAGCTCATCCGCTGACCTCCAAGGTGGCCGTGATCTCCCCCTCGGCCCGCGCCGACGCCGACGTCGACTACCTGTTCCTGCAGGTCGGCGTCGAGGAGCCCGTGGTGTCCGACCGGCAGAACTGCGGCAACCTGCTGGCCGGCGTGGGGGCGTTCGCGGTCGAGCGGCGCCTGGTCGGCTCGGCGCCGGTCCGGATCCACATGGTCAACTCGGGCAGCGTGGCCACGGCGAGCTTCGCCGGGGCGGACGGCGTGGTGGACTACGACGGCGACGTCGCGATCGCCGGGGTGCCGGGAACGGCCGCGCCCGTGGTCCTGGACTTCGCCGGGACCGAGGGCTCGGCGACCGGCGCGCTGCTGCCCACCGGGCACACCACCGACGTCCTCGACGGGATCACCGTCACCTGCATCGACAACGGCATGCCGGTGGTGGTCGTGCCCGCCGCCGCGCTCGGCCGCACCGGGTACGAGACCGTCGCCGAGCTCGAGGCGGATCCGGATCTCGGCCAACGGGTGCTGGCGTTGCGGCTGGCGGCCGGGTCGCTGATGGGCCTGGGTGACGTGTCCGCGGCTTCGGTGCCGAAGATCTCGCTGATCGCGCCGCCGGCCGACGGCGGCACGGTCTGCACCAGGACCTTCATCCCGGTCCGGGTGCACGATTCGATAGGGGTGCTCGGCGCGATCAGCGTGGCGACCGCGCTGCTGCTGGACGGGGCGGCCGGCGCTGACCTGGCCGCGGTCAAGCCGGGGCAGACGCGGTTCGACATCGAGCACCCGACCGGTCACCTGCAGGTCGAGGCCGAGGTCGACACGACCAGCCAGCCGCCCACGGTGATCCGCTCGGGAGTGGTGCGCACCGCGCGCAAGCTCTTCGACGGCACCGTCTTCCCCCGGAGGTCCCGGTGACCAGCCCCCAAATCCCGGCGGCACAGCACCCTGCGGCACAGCACCCTGCGGCGACCCGGCCGCCGCTGCACGATATTGCCCACCTCGGATATATCGAGCTGCTGACGCCCAAGCTCTGCGAGAGCCTGTGGTTCTTCGTGGAGGTGCTCGGCCTGACCGAGACGTGCCGCGAAGGCAACTCGGTCTACCTGCGCACCTGGGACGACTACGAGCACCATACGGTCAAGCTCACCGCGCACGAGACCTCGGGCATCCGGCGGGCGGGGTTGCGGGCCTCCAGTCAGGCCGCCCTGCAAGCCCGGGTGGCGGCGATCGAGGCGGCCGGGCTTGGTATCGGCTGGAAGGACGGCGACCCGGGCATCGGGCCGACGTACTTGTTCCGTGACCCGGACGGGCACGAGCTGGAGCTGTACTGGGAGAGCGAGTGGTACACGCCACCGGATGAGCTCAGGCCGTCGCTGAAGAACCAGGCCCAGGCCTACCCGGGGCGCGGCGTCTGCGTCCGGCGGCTGGACCACGTGAACTACCTGGCCCGGGAGGTGCCGCCCAGCGGGGACTTCGTCCGGGACGTGCTCGGCGGGCGGATCACCGAGCAGATCATGCTCGACGACGGCACGATCTCCGCGCAGTGGCTGCACTTCACCAACAAGGGCTACGACCTGGTGTACACGCGGGACTGGACGGGCAGCACCGGCCGGCTGCATCACGTCGCGTTCGCGCCCGACACCCGGGATGACATCCTGCGCGCCGCGGACATCTGCCTGGACCACGGCGTGTTCATCGAGACCGGGCCGCACAAGCACGCGATCCAGCAGACGTTCTTCCTGTACGTCTACGAGCCCGGCGGCAACCGGATCGAGCTGGCCAACCCGGTGGCGCGGCTGGTGCTAGCGCCGGACTGGCGCACGATCACCTGGACCGAGGCCGAGCGGGCCAAGGGTCAGGCCTGGGGGCTGAAGACCATCGAGTCCTTCCACACCCACGGGACTCCGCCGGTCGGGTTAGCCGAACGACGGGGTGATCAGGGAGAAGACGGCGCCGTGGTTGTCGGCGACGACGGCGACCCGGCCGTACGGGCTGTCCCTGGGCGACTGGACGACGCTGCCGCCCAGCTCGGTGACCTTGGCTACCGCGGCGTCGGTGTCGGTCACGGCGAAGTACGTGGCCCAGGCGGCGGGCACCTCCGCGGGGGTCTCCGCCGGGTACTCACCGATGCCGCCGACTATCTGGCCGTCGAGCATGAGCGTCGCGTACTTGAAGCCGTCGCTGCTCATGTCCTGATAGTCGTAGCCAAACACGGCCTGGTAGAAGGCCTTGCTGCCGTCGAAGTCCCGGCTCATGTGCTCGTTCCAGGTCAGCGCGCCCGGTTCGGTGGCCACGCCGAGCCCGGTGGTGTGCTCGCCCTGCCAGAGCCCGAAGACGGCGCCGGCCGGGTCCATGGCCACCGCCAGCCGGCCCTCTTCCATGACGTCCATCGGCTCGGCCAGCAGCTGGCCGCCCGCCCCCTTGGTCTTGGCGGCGGTCGCGTCAGCGTCGTCGGTGGCCAGGTAGGTCGTCCAGACCGACGGGGCGTCGGGGGCGCCCATCTTGGGGCTGACGGCCGCGACGATCCGGCCATCTTGATGGGCGATGGAGTAGCCGCCGACCTCCGGTCCGCCGAGCTCGATGTCCCAGCCGAACAGGGCCCGGTAGAACGCGATCGCCTTCGGCACGTCGTCCACGCTGACATCCACCCAGCAGGGCGTACCGGCAGGCCACCGTGTATCGCGCGTTACCACTTGTGTTACCTCCCCGTGAAGATCCCGTTGCCGCCGACGCTAACACAGGGCACCGTCAGCCGGCCTCCTAGACTGAGCGTTCATGTACGCCAAGACCAACCCCGGCGCGGGACGCCTGCCGCGCCGCCAGAAGCGCGTCTTCGCGGTGGTCGGCGTGGTGGTCGTCTTGCTGCTCGCCGGACTCGCGACCTGGGGCGCGCTGGCCTCGGACAGCTACTCCAGCTCGGGCCACGGCTGCGTGAACGTCACCGTGCCGAGCTCCACCGGCGGGGCGACCCTGCACTACTGCGGCGCGGCGGCCCGGTCGTTCTGCCAGACGTCGTTCCGGTCGCAAGATCAGATCTCGCTTCGGGCCCGGCCGCAGTGCGTTCAGGCCGGGCTGAAGCCTTCGGCCAGCGCTTCCGCAACGGGATAGGCCTCACGCGTCGACGATGACGGTGACGGGGCCATCGTTGACCAGGGACACCTTCATGTGGGCGCCGAAGACGCCGGTCCGCACGCGGGCGCCGAGATCACGCAGGGCCTGGACCACGGCGCTGACCAGGGGCTCGGCGACCGGGCCCGGCGCGGCGGCCGACCAGGACGGGCGGCGGCCCTTGGCCAGGTCCGCGTAGAGGGTGAACTGGCTGATCACCAACAGCGGCGCGGCAATGTCGGAGCAGGACTTCTCGCCGTCGAGAATCCGCAGGCCCCACAGTTTGGCGGCCAGCTTCGCGGCCAGCTCGGGGGTGTCGTTGTGGGTGATGCCGATCAGGACCAGCAGGCCGGGCTCGTCGATCTCCCCGACCACCCGGCCGTCCACGGTTACGCTGGCCCGGCTGACCCGCTGCACTACCGCTCGCATAACACGGCAGGGTACCGGCGCCATCGGTCGCCGGGACAGGGCAGACTACGAGCGTGACGATCATCCCGGATCGCAAGGACGTGAATCCTGTCGTCGCCGAGGTCGTGCGGTCCGGCTTCGCCGAGTCCTGGCACCGCGGCGCGGTGGCGGCGGTGGCCGCCGACGGCCGGCCGGTCATCAGAGTCGGCCGGACCGACGTCCCGTTCCTGCCGCGGTCGGCGAACAAGCCGCTGCAGGCGACGGCGATGCTCCGCTGCGGCCTGAACCTGGAGGCCGAACTGCTCGCGCTGGCCGCGGCGAGCCATTCCGGCGAGGACTTCCACGTGGACGGGGTCCGGAAGATCTTGTCCTGGGCCGGCCTGAGTGAGGATGACCTGCGTTGCCCCGCCGCCTGGCCGCTGGAGACGCAGACCGCCCACCGGATGATCGCCCGCGGTGAACCCATGTCCCGGATCCGGATGAACTGCTCGGGCAAGCACGCCGCGATGCTGGCCACCTGCGCGGCGAACGGCTGGCCGACGGCCAGCTACCTGGACCTTGACCATCCGCTGCAGCAGGCGATCCGGCACGCCATCGAGGACCTGGCCGGGCAGCGGTCGACCGCCACCGGGGTGGACGGCTGCGGCGCGCCGCTGCTCGCGCTGACGCTGGACGGGCTGGTCCGGGCGTTCCGGGCCCTGGTGCTGGCCGACCCCGGGACGCCCGAACGCCGGGTCGCCGACGCCATGCGCGGGTACCCGGAATGGACCAGCGGTACGGACCGGGACGAGCGCCGGCTGATGAAGGCGGTACCGGGCCTGCTGCTCAAGAGCGGCGCCGAGGGCGTGTTCGCGTTCGCGTTCGCGGACGGCCGGGCGGGGGCGGTGAAGATCGACGACGGGGCGCAGCGCCCCCGGATCCCGGTCACGGTGGCGGCGCTGCGCCTGCTGGGCGCCGTGGTGCCGGACAACCTGGCCACCGTCCCGGTTACCGGCGGCGACGCCGTGGTCGGCGCGGTTCGCGCGGTCGGACTGCCGTAGCCGCACCGTAGGATGGCGCGGGTGAGCAAGAAGACCCGGCCGCGCCGTCACCCGGTCCCGGCCAGCGCCCCTGGGCGCGAGGATCCCGGCAACCTTGTCGAGCGGATGGTAGGCAGCCTGTGGCGGGCGGTGGCCGCAGGCGACCTGCTCCGAGCCGAGCTTGAGGCGGCAACCTGCATGGCCCTGCCGCGGGTGGGCCAGCTGGCTCCCGGCGACGCGCAGGCCTTCATCTCCAAGGTGCTGGTGAAAGAGGCGATCCGGCAGCCCTCGGCGGACGGCGCCGCGATGCTCCGGCTGCTGATGGCCTTGGGCTCGCCGGCCACCAAGAGGTCAGCCAGCCAGGCGCTGGGCCAGCTGACCGAGGCCGGCATGTACCCGCCGGACTGGGTGACCGGGGCCGGGAAGGCGATCCCGGTCCAGGCCTGGCGCCGGTACGACGTGTTCGGCGACGACGAGGCCATCGCGGTGACGTTCCGCTACGGCGACGCGGAACACGGCGTCGTGGGACAGATCGACCTGACCGGCATCCCGGTCGCGGTCGCGGTCGGCGTAGCCACCAGCGCGGCCAGCCTGATCGAGGCCATCAACCGCGAGGACGACCCGTTCGATCGCACCGAGCAGATCGACCTGGCCGAGGCGCGCCGCCACCTGGAGGCGCCGCTGGCCCGGGGGGACGAGCAAGCCGGCGCCGGCGCGTCCGTGGACACCGTCGCGTACCTGCCGGTGGCGCGGTCCCGGGTCCGGCGTCTGCCCGCCGAGGGCGCCGCGGCGGTCCCGGTCTTCACCGCCGCCGATCGCGCGGCCGCGGTGGACGACTTCCTGAAGAGCCCGCTGGCCGCCGACGTAGTGGCGGCCGACGAGGACACCGCGCGGTTCTGGGCCGAGGTGCTCACCGGTTACAGCAGCCGCCTGCCCGGCGAACCGCCCGGCCAGGTCGGCCCGCGCAAGCTCGCGCACCTGCTGCTCGGCCACGTGCCGAATACCTTCGATCTGTCTGTGGAGCAGCGCCAGCACCTGGAGCCAGTGGTGACCGCGTGGACCGGTTGGTCGGCGGAGCACCGCGGCCTGGACGAGGCCGCGACCGCGCGGCTGACGGAGAGCCTGCCCCAGGTGTTCGCCCGGTTCGGCCCGGCCTACGACGATCCGGAAGCGGTGACCGCTCGCGGCTACCTGGCCGACCTGGCGGTCAGCGACGCCGACGTGTCGGGGCTGGCCACCCAGGTGGCCCGCCGCGTGTTCGCCGTGCCGCTGCCAGTCTCGGCCTCGGACGGCACCCCGGTGCAGGTCAGTGATCCGGCGGTGCGCCGCGCGCTGACCCAGGACGAGTTCGGCGCGTGCACCCCGCACGCCGGCCTGACCCAGGAGGAGTTCCTGGTCGCGGTGCACCGCGTCATCGCCGAACTGTGGGACGACGACCCGCAGGAGACCTTCCAGGCGGCCCGGCGCATGTTCGCCTCCGGCGCCGACCGGCACGACATCATCCACACGCTGGCCGAGAGGCCCGCGTGACCTAGGGGTCCAAGACCGCGCAGAGCCGGGCGAGCGCGGTGGTGTAGGCGTGTTCGGGCGGGCGGCCGTAGCCGATGACCAGGCCCGCCCGATCGGCGCTGGCGCCGGGGGCCCGGAAGCTTTCTAGTCCCTGCAGGGCCAGGCCGTGCCCGGCCGCGCGGGTGATCAGCTGCCGCTCGGTCCCGGGGCCGGGCAGTTCGAGGACCGCGTGCAGGCCGGCCGCGATCCCGGTGACGTACCGCTCCTGCCGGTGCAGGGCGGCCGACAGGCGGTCACGGCGGCGGCGGTAGGCAATCCTGGTGCGGCGGATCTGCCGGTCGTAGCCGCCGGAGTCGATGAACTCGGCCAGGATGAGCTGATCCAGGCCCGACGGGCCCCCGGTGAGCTGCGCGATCACCGCGTCCAGCAGCCGCTGCGGGACGACCAGCCAGCCGAGCCGCAAGGCCGGGGCCAAGCTCTTGCTCGCCGTGCCGGCGTAGATGACGTGTTCGGGAGCGAGCGCCTGCAGCGCGCCCACCGGCTGCCGGTCGTACCGGAACTCCCCGTCGTAATCGTCCTCGATCACCACCCCGCCCCAGCGCGCCGCTTCCCGGCGGCGCTGCGGGTGCAGGGTTACCCCGAGCGGGAACTGGTGGGCCGGGGTCAGCAGCGCGGCGTCCGCCCCGTCGGCCACGCCGATCACGGCGCCGCGGCCGTCGACGGGCAGCGGGCGCAGGCGCAGGTCCTGCCGTTGCGCGAGGTCGCGGTGGGCCTGGTGGCCGTAGGCCTCCACGGCGAGCGTGGCCGCCCCGGCCGAGTGCAGCGCGGCACAGGTGACGGCCAGGCCGTGCGCGAAGCCCGCGCAGATCACGATGCGGCCCGGATCGGCGGCCACGCCCCGGGCCCGGGCCAGGTAGCCGGCCAGCGCCGTCCTCAGCTGCGGGAGCCCGCGCGGATCCGGGTAGTCCAGAAGCAGGCGGGGAGCGGTGGACAGGACCTTTCGGGCCGTCGCTAGCCACGCGCCGCCCGGGAAGGCGGACAGGTCCGGGACGCCCGGACGCAGGTCATAACGGGGAGCGGTGACCTCGGGGCGGGCCACCGGGCCCGGGCCGGGTTCGGCGGCGCGGCGTTCGGCGACCGAGGTGCCCGAGCCCGTCCGGGCGGTCAGCCAGCCCTCCGCGACCAGCTGGTTGTAGACCTCGGCCACCGTGTTGCGGGCCAGGCCCAGATCGGCGGCCAGGGCCCGCGAGGACGGCAGCCGGGTGCCGGGCCCCAGGCGGCCGGTCCGGACGGCGTCGCGGAGCGCCGTCTCCAGGCCGAGGCGGACGCCCTTCGGGCTCTCGGGTCCGGCCAGGTCCAGGTGCAGGTCGACGCTGGCCTGGCGGGCCCGATCGTCATCTTTGGCCCATGTTTGCGACATAGAAATGGACCTTATCTTGGGCCGCTTACCGCCGTAGGGTCGGTGTCATGACGATGACGAGCGACACCACGCAGATACCGGTCCGGCTGGACTTCGACACCCTCGCCGCGGGCTTCGCCCGCGCGATGGCGCACCTGGACCAGGCCGCGACCAAGGAACTCGACCGCGCGCAGATCGATCCCCGGCTGCGCGAGCTGATCCGGATCCGCGCCTCGCAGCTCAACGGCTGCGCGTACTGCATCGACATGCACACCAAGGACGCGCGCGCGATCGGCGAAACCGAGCAGCGCATCTACGGGCTGGCCGCCTGGCGCGAGACGCCGTACTTCACCGCCCGTGAGCGCGCCGCACTGGAGTTCGCCGAAGCCGTGACGCTGCTCGCGGACACCCACGTGCCCGATCGGGCCTACCAGGCCGCGGCCGCGGAGTTCAGCCCGCAGGAGGTGGCCGCCCTGGTCAGCCTCATCGTCACGATCAACGCGTGGAACGCGATCGGGGTCAGCACCCGGGCCTGGACACCCGGCTCGTACCAGCCCTGAGAGGGCGGGGGTCAGCTGGTGAGCGGGGCGGGGTGGGCGCGCCAGGCCGACGGTGAACGGGCGGGCAGCTCGGCGCGGCCGCCCGTCCAGAGCAGCGACGTCCACGGGTCGATGTCGGCGAGCTCGGCCCGGGCCTGCGGGTACAGCCGGGCCAGGACGCGACGGCACACATCGCGCGACGGGTCGAGGCTGAGGCCGAAGCCCTGCGCAATATCGTTGCCGTGCAGGAGCGCCTCGTTGCAGCCCAGCGCGGCAAAGCCCTCCGGGTCGGCGATCCCGGCCGGATGAAAGGCCCGGACGTGCGCGGGTGACGTGCGCACCATCGAGGCCAGGACCCGCCCGCCGGTGACGGCGAACTCCAGCACCTCGGCCGGGGAGGCGTCCTTTTCGGCCGTGGCCACGGCCCGGACGTACCGCGTGGTGGGCTGGACAGCGAGCTGCCAGGCGTAGGAGAGCAGGCAGTCGCCGATGTGCTCCGCGGTATGCCAGCAATCCCACTCCAGGCTGCCCGCCCGTACCGACCAGTCCCGGTCGGTCAGGGGCAGCAGGGTGCTCATGACGCACGCGGTCGCAGCGTCAAGGTCACCGGCGGTTACGGTCATGATGCTCCGAGCCTACGATCATGGGCGGCCGAGCATGACCGGTTCGCCGGTAGTAACGCCATCAGCGGTGCCGCGCCGGTCGATGCGGGCCAGCGCCGGCAGGGCCAAGATCCCGCAGAGCAGGGTGGGCACTCCGCCGATGACCAGGGCCCACCGGGCTCCGGCGGCCTGACCGACCCAGCCCACGATGGGACCGCCGATGGGCGTGGACCCCAGCCAGGCCAGGGCCCACAGGGCCATGACCCGGCCGCGCATGGTCGGCTTGGCCGCGAGCTGCAGGGTGGTCTTGGCCAGGGAGTTGAACGTGATGCTCCCGTAGCCGACGAAGACCAGGGCGGCCAGCTCGAGCGGCAAACTCGGCGCGGCCGCCGCGGCCAGGATGGCGACGCCCCAGCCGATGGCGGCCAGGCACAGGGCGCGCGCGCGGGGGCGCGGCCGGGCAGCGGAGACCAGCCCGCCGAAGACCGCGCCGACGCCCATGACCGAGGCCATCACGCCGTAGGCGGCGGCTCCGCCACCGAAGACCTTGGTCGCCATGAGCGGTAGGGAGACCTGGAACTCCCAGGCCAGCGTGCCGATGACCGCGATCATCACCAGCGGGATAAGCAGTTCGGGCGTCGAGCGCACGTAGCGGAGGCCCTGCCGGACCTGCCGCTTTTGCCGGCGCACGCGCGCGGCGGGGAACAGCTCGGACTTGCGCATGGCCGCGAGCGAGATCAGCACGGCAGCGAACGACACGGCGTTGACCGTAAAACAAAGGGCCAGGCCGATGGTGGCGGCGATCACCCCGCCCAGCGCGGCGCCGAAGACGCGGGCCATGTTCATCGCGACGGAGTTGAGCGTCACGGCGTTCGGGAGATCCTCCGCCGTCACCATCTCGGAGATGAAGCTCTGCCGGGCCGGGTTGTCAAACACGTTGACGAAGCCGAGGGCCAAAGCGAGCAGGTAGACGATCCACAGCCGGATGGAGCCGGTCCCGACCAGGACGGCGAAGGCGGCCGCGAGCAGCCCGGAGAGCGTCTGGGTGACGAAGAGCACCCGCTGCTTGTCCATCCGGTCCGCGAACACCCCGCCGATCGGCCCGAACAGGAACATGGGCAGGAACCGGACCGCGGTGGTCAGGCCGAGCTGGGTTCCGCTATGGGTGAGGTCCAGTACGACGAACGACTGGGCCACGGTCTGCATCCAGGTCCCGGCCACGGAGACGAGTTGGCCGAAGAAGAAGAGCCGGTAGTTCCGCTGCCGGAGCGACGAGATCATCTGCCGCGGCTGGAACCGCAGGCGTTCGGCCAGAGAAAAGGGGCGCACTGGCTCCCCGATCGTGAGCTTTTTACTTGCCTGACGGCAAGTATATGCCCTTAGCTGCGCTAATTATTCCCCGCTGGCGTGCAGCCGGGCCTTGATCTCCGGCTTCAGGACCTTGCCGACCTTGGAGCGGGGCAGGTCGGGCCAGACTTCGACCTGCTTAGGGGCCTTCACGCTGCCGAGGCGTTCCTTGACAAAGGCGCGCACGTCGTCGGCGGTCACGGCCTGGCCGGGCCGTAGCTGGAGGACCGCGGTGACCCGCTCACCCCACTTGTCGTCGGGCAGGCCGAGGACGGCGCAGTCCTGGACGGCGGGATGTGCGAGGAGGACCTGCTCGACCTCGGCGGAGTAGACGTTGAAGCCGCCGGTGATGATCATGTCCTTGGCGCGGTCGACGATGAACAGGTAGCCGTCGTCGTCGAGGTAGCCGATATCCCCGGTGTGATGCCAGCCGTACCGGGCGGCTTCCGCGGAGGCCTGCGGGTTCTTGTAGTAGCCGGCCATGACCAGCGAGCCGCGGATCACGATCTCGCCCCGCTCGCCCCGGCCGAGCAGGTGACCCTCGTCGTCCATGACGGCGACGGTGGTGAGCGGGGTGGGCCGCCCGGCCGAGGACAGCCGCTCGGTGGCGAGCGAGCCGTCGTCGCGGAAGTGGTCGGCCGGGGCCAGGGTGGAGATCATCATCGGCGCCTCGGACTGGCCGAACAGCTGGCCGAGCACCGGGCCGATCCTGGTCAGGGCCTCCTCCAGGCGGGTCGCCGACATCGGAGCCGCGCCGTACCACAGGCACTGCAGGCTGGTCAGGTCGGTCCCGGCCAGGCCGGGGTGATCCAGGAGCATGTAGATCAGCGTCGGCGGCAGGAACGTGTGGGTGATCTTGCTGTTTTCGATCAGGGCCAGGAAGTCGGTCAGGTCAGGCTTGGGCATGATGACGATCTCGCCGCCGAGCGTCATGACCGGGAAGCACAGCACCCCGGCCGCATGGGTCAGCGGCGCGAGGGCCAGGTAACGCGGGCGCGGGCGGAACGGATAGCTCATCAGCGTCAGTGCGGCCATCGTCTCGATGTTGCGGCCGGTGAGCATGACGCCCTTCGGGCGGCCGGTGGTACCCCCGGTGCCGACCAGCATGATGACGTCGTCGGCCGGCTCGGCCTGCCACGGTTCGGCGGGCTCGGAGCCGATCCACAGGTCGAAGGGGGTGGCACCGGAGGGCTCACCGTCGAGGCACACCAGGGTGGTCAGCCTGGGCAGGTCGGGCCGGATCTTGGCGACCAGCGGGGCGAACGCGGCCTGGAAGATCAGGCACGTGCAGTCGAAGTAGTCCAGCAGGTCGCGGTTCTCGGCCGCCTCGTTGCGCGGGTTGACCGGGCACCACACCGCGCCCGCCCGGGAGATGCCGAACACGCAGGAAAACGCGTCCGGGTCGTTGGCGGACAAGATGGCAACCTTGTCGCCGGGCCCGACCCCGGACCGGTCAAGCGCACGAGCGACCCGCCAGGACAGCCGCTGGACGTCGAAGTAGGTCAGCGTGCGCCCGTCCATGGTCAGGCACGGCGCCTCCTGGCCCAGGGAGGCGCCCTTGTCGAGGTAGTCGATCAGGCGCACTGTCTCTGGCTCACATGCCCATGCCGCCGTCGACGGGCAGGCCCGCGCCGGTGATGAAGCGGGCCGCGTCAGAGGCGAGGAACACCACCGCGTCGGCCATGTCCGCCACCTCGCCGAGGCGGCCCTGCGGGGTAAGGCCCACCACGGTGCCGATCGCCTCTTCCACGCTGGGGAACAGCCCGAGCGTCACCACGTCCTGGGCCAGCTGACTGCCCATCTCGGTGGGAACGAGGCCGGGATAGATGCAATTCACCCGGACGCCGTAGCCGAGCTTGCCGGACTCCATGGCGGCCACCCGGGTCAGCCGGTCGATCGCGGACTTCGTCGCGGAGTAGACCGCGATGCCGGGGAAGGCGATGGTGGCGGCGACCGAGGCGATGTTGACCACCGCGCCGCCGCGGCCCGCGGGGCCGTCCGGGCGCATGGCGCGGAAGGCGTGCTTGAGGCCCAGCGAGGTGCCCAGCACGTTCACTTCGAGCATCCGGCGGACGTCGTCCGGGTCCAGGTCGACGACCAGGCTGGTGACCTCGAGCCCGGCGTTGTTGACCAGGATGTCCAGGCCGCCCAGTTCGCGGATCGTGTCGGAGACCGCCAGCTCCCAGCTCGCATCGTTGGTCACGTCGAGCGGGAGAAACGAGGCGGTGGCGCCGGACTTCTTGAGCTCGTCGGCGGTCGCCTGGCCGAGGTCTTCGCGTATGTCGCCGATGACCACGGCCGCTCCGGCCCGGGCCAGCGCGGCGGCCATCCCGGCGCCGAGACCGCGAGCCCCGCCGGTGACCAGGGCCTTGCGTCCGGTCAGGTCGTACACGCTCATGCTGCATCTCCTCTGTGAGACGGCGATGGCCTGCGGCGCGTGGCCTGGGCCATGCGACGTAGATCACAGCCTAACCCTCGACGGCCTGTTCCAGCAGGCCCTGCTGAATCAGCTGGCCGGTGGAGGTTTTGGTGCCGTCGTGCGACTAAACGGCGTGATTCTTCGCTGTCCCGCGGCGATACCGGCGACCTTCGACTACCTTTGCGCCCGTGACCAGTGCGGCGGTCTAGCCGGTACAGCGGCGATACTGGTGGCTATGGGCGCGGAGGTGGGCGGTGGGTGATGACAGATTCACACCCGACGACGCCGACGAACTCGCCCGCTGCTTCGTGGCGCACGCGCCCAGGCTGTTCGGCCACGCCTGCGTGCTGGCCCGCGGCGACCGGGCGCAGGCCGAAGACCTGGTGCAGGCCACCTTCGAGGCCGCGGCCCGGGCCTGGCAGACGCTGCGAGGCCTGGCCGAAGGGCAGCTCCGGGGCTGGCTGTGGACCACGCTGGACCATCTGGCGGCGAGCAGCTTCCGCCGCGAGGCCGCGTTCCGCGACCGGCTGGCCAGAATCGAGGCCCGCTACCGCAAGACCCCGGCCGACCCTTCGGAACAGGCCTTCTCCTCGATCGTGCTGGAGCGATGCTGGCGGATCATCCAGGAGATGCCGGAGCGGCAGCACGCGGTCGCCTTGCTGCGCTGGCGGCTGGACATGAAGGAAGCCGAGATCGCCGAGATCCTCGGCATGGCCGAGACGACGGTCAGCACACAGCTGCACCGGGCGCGGCGCAAGCTGATCGCGCAGCTGGGACCCGATCACCCGTTCCCTCATGACGATCCGCAAGGACCATCGTCATGAGGGACCGCGGCGGAACCGGCAGCTCGCGGGAGGACTCGCGCGAGGATGAGTTGCTGTCCGGCCTCTATCAGCAGGTCGCCGAGACGCAGGAGCCGCAGTTCGCGGCGGGCTATGACCTCCAGGCGGGCCTGGACCGGTACCGAGGCTGGCTCGGTGAGCACAGCGAGGCGGCCGCGCGCCCGGGGCGCCCGGAGTGGAGCGCGGACCTCGCGGTCATCGAGCTGTACACCACGCAGTACAAGGCGCTGGTCCGGCTGGCCGCCATGCTGGTCCGGGACACCCAGACCGCCGAGGAGGTCGTCCAGGACGCGTTCATCGCGATGCACGACGGATGGCACCGCCTGAAGGACGCCGAGAAGGCGCTCGCCTACCTACGCCAGGCCGTGGTGAACCGATCCCGGTCCGTCCTGCGCCACCGGGTGGTGATCGAGAAGAATGCACCGAAACCGCCGCCGGATATGCCGAGCGCCGAACACGGGGCCATGGCCCTGTTCGAGCGTTCCGCGGTGATCGCCGCGCTCCGCGACCTGCCCGAACGGCAGCGGGAGGCGCTCGTCCTGCGCTACTACGGGGACCTGTCCGAAGCGCAGATCGCGGGCGCGATGCGGATCAGCCGCGGCGCGGTGAAAAGTCATACCGCGCGGGCCATGGCCGCCCTGCGAGCGGCCCTGGAGGACGACTAGCTACCGAGCCTGCGCTGAGCTCAGCTCGACCCGTGACCCAGTACGTCGGTGCCGCCCTGTTCGGCGCCCAGCTCATCGGTGCTGCCGGCCTCGGGGCCCAGCTCATCGGTGCCGCCGGCCTCGGGGCCCAGCTCATCGGTGCCGCCCTGTTCGGCGCCCAGTATGTCGGTGCCGCCCGCTTCGGCTCCGAGCACATCGGAACTCACATACTCGCGCTCATCCCTGGCCGGGGAATCAGATGTCATCGTGGCCTCCTTCGGCGTTGTCCGGCCTCAAGTCTTCCCATCCGCAGTCTTTCCCATCCGCCGGGCAGCCGCCAGCGTTTACCCGGGGGGAAGTACCACGGCCGTTCGGCATAAATAGGCCTGTCCGAGACGGTACCCCCGCACCTTCCTCGGTACCGCCGCGGGGCCGACCTACTATGGGCGGTATGACCGCTCAGGACGAGACGAGCCGCGCTGCGATCCTCACCGTTGACGACGACCCGGGCGTGTCCCGTGCGGTCGCCCGTGACCTGCGGCGACAGTACGGTGCCCGGTACCGGATCGTGCGGGCCGAGTCCGCCTCGGACGGGCTGGACGCGCTGCGGCAGATGAAGCTGCGCGGGGACGTGGTGGCCGTGATCCTGGCCGACTACCGGATGCCGGAGCTCAACGGGATCGAATTCCTCGAGCAGGCGATGGACATCTACCCGGGGGCGCGGCGGGTTCTGCTCACGGCGTACGCCGATACGGGGGCCGCGATCGACGCGATCAACGTGGTCGACCTCGACCATTACCTGCTCAAGCCGTGGGACCCGCCGGAGGAGAAGCTGTACCCGGTGGTCGACGCGTTGCTTGATGCCTGGCTGGAATCGGACCACCGGCCGGTGTCGGAGACCAAGGTCGTCGGGCACCGCTGGTCGGCGCGGTCGTCGGAGGTCCGCGAGTTCCTGGCCCGCAACCAGGTGCCCTACCGGTGGTACCAGTCCGATGAGCCAGAGGGTAAGCGACTGCTCGACGCGGCCGGCGCGGACGGGCTGGCGCTGCCGGTGGTGATCACGCCGGACGGCGACCCGCTGATCGAGCCGTCCGACACCGAGCTGGCCGCACGGGTGGGGCTGGCCACCACGCCGTCGAAGGACTTCTACGACCTGATCGTTATCGGCGGCGGGCCGGCCGGGCTGGGCGCCGCGGTGTACGGCGCGTCCGAGGGGCTGCGCACGGTGCTGGTCGAGCGCCTGGCGACCGGCGGGCAGGCGGGGCAGAGCTCGCGGATCGAGAACTACCTGGGTTTCCCGGACGGGGTGTCCGGCGCGCAGCTGACCGACCGGGCCCGGCGGCAGGCCACCAAGTTCGGCGCCGAGGTGCTGACCACCCGCGATGTGGTCGGCCTGGAGGTCTGCGGTTCGGCCCGCCGGGTCACGTTCGCGGACGGCACCTCGATCGACGCGCACACGGTCATCCTGGCCACCGGCGTGTCCTACCGGCGGCTGGGCGCGCCCGGGCTGGACGAGCTGACCGGGCGCGGGATCTACTACGGGTCCGCTCTGACCGAAGCCTCGGCGTGCCTGGGGCAGGACATCTACGTGGTCGGCGGCGCGAACTCGGCCGGGCAGGCCGCGGTGTACCTGGCCCGGCACGCGAAGTCGGTGACGATGATGGTCCGCGGATCGTCCCTGGAAAAGTCGATGTCGTACTACCTGATCAAGCAGATCGCGGACATCCCGAACATCACGGTGCAGACCTGTACCGAGGTGATCGGGGCTTCCGGCGACGGTCATCTGGAGACCCTGACGCTGCGGAACACCGCGACCGGCGCGACCGAGACCGTGGACGCGCAGCTGCTGTTCCTGTTCATCGGGGCGGCGCCGCTCACCGACTGGCTGGGTGACGTCGTGGTCCGTGACAAGCTGGGGTTTGTGGTGGCGGGCCCGGACCTGTCGGTCGGCGGCGAGCGACCGCGCGGCTGGGAACTGGACCGGATGCCGTACCACCTGGAGACCAGCGTGCCCGGGGTGTTCGTCGCCGGAGACGCACATTCGGAGTCGGCCAAGCGGGTCGCTTCGGCCGTCGGGGAAGGCGCACTGGCGGTCATGCTCGTGCACCGTTATCTGGAGAAGACATGAGCGAGGCTACTGGGTCCTGGCCGTCCGAGGCGCTGAACTGTGACGTCAACGAGCTGCGCACCCTGTTCCTGTTCGAGAAGCTGACCGACGACCAGCTGCGCTGGCTGTGTGAGCGCGGGCGCGTTGCGCTTATAGATCCTGGGCCCGTGTTCGCCGAGGGTACGCCCGCGACCTGCTTCTACGTGCTGCTCGAGGGCACTATCGCGATGTCGCGCCGGGTCGGGACGGACGACATCGAGGTGAACCGGACCTCCCAGCGCGGCGTGTACGCCGGAGCGTTCACCGCGTACATGGGCGACCGGGTGTCACAGGTCTACATGAACTCGGTGAAGGCCGTCGAGCCAAGCCGGTTCTTCGTGCTGGACGCCGACACGTTCGCCGAGCTGATGAACGAGTGGTTCCCGATGGCGGTGCACCTACTGGAGGGAGTGTTCTTCGGCACCAAAAACACGCAGCAGGCCATCGGACAGCGGGAACGGCTGCTGGCGCTCGGCTCGCTGTCGGCCGGCCTGACCCACGAGCTGAACAACCCGGCCGCCGCCGCGGTCCGGGCCACCGCAGCGCTGCGCGAGCGGGTGGCCGGGATGCGGCACAAGCTGGGCATGATCGCGAGCGGGAAGTGGGACAAGGCCACGCTGGTCACGCTGATCCGGCTGCAGGAGGAGGCAGCCGAGCGGGCGCCGAAGGCGGTGGCGCTGAGTCCGCTGGAGACCTCGGACCGAGAGGACGCGATCGCCGACTGGCTGGAGGAGCGCGGCTGTCATGACGGCTGGCAGCTGGCGCCGACGTTCGTCGCGGCCGGCCTGGATACCGAGTGGCTCGACCACGTAGAGGCGGCGGTAGACGACCCGGACACGCTGGGGAGCGCGCTGCGGTGGCTGAACTACACCGTCGACACCGAGTTGCTGATGAACGAGATCGAGGACTCGACCACCCGGGTCTCGACGCTGGTGGGCGCGGCCAAGCAGTACTCGCAGCTGGACCGGGCCCCGTACCAGACCGTCGACGTGCACGAACTGCTGGACAGCACGCTGATGATGCTGTCCGGGAAATTCCCGGCGGGGATCTCCGTGATCAAGGACTACGACCGTTCGCTGCCGTCCATCCCGGCGTACGCGGGCGAGCTGAACCAGGTGTGGACCAACCTGATCGACAATGCGGTGTCGGCCATGGGCTCGTCCGGGGTGCTGACGGTACGCACCGGACGGGACCGGGAGTTCGTGTTCGTGGAGTTCGGCGATACCGGGCCGGGGGTACCGCCGGAGATCCGGGAGCGGATCTTCGAGCCGTTCTTCACCACCAAGCCGGTGGGCGAGGGGACCGGGCTCGGGCTCGACATCAGCTGGCGCATCGTGGTGAACAAGCACCACGGCGATATTGCCGTAGAGTCGGAGCCCGGCGATACCCGGTTCCGGGTACGGCTTCCGGTCACCCCTCGGGAGGAGAGCTGAATGACGGAGATCGCGGGCATCGACCCTTCGGTGCCGCCGAGCGGGACGGGTTGCGTCGAATGCAACGCCGCCGGCGGCTGGTGGCTTCACCTGCGCCGGTGCGCCCAGTGCGGCCACATCGGGTGCTGTGACAGCTCTCCTTCGCAGCACGCGTCCGCGCACGCCAAGCAGGCCGGGCATCCGATCATCCGGAGCTTCGAGCCCGGCGAGGACTGGTTCTGGAATTACGAGACCGAGGACTCGTTCGAGGGCCCGGAGCTCGCACCGCCGGAGTACCATCCAGTCGACCAGGGCGTCCCGGGGCCGACGTCACGCGTGCCGCGCGACTGGCGGTTCCACGTGCACTAGTGCGGGTTGTTCCGTCGTGTCGTGGGGCTGCCTCCGGCGGGGCGGGCCGGTCGTGAGATAACGTTTCATCGCCGCACCCGCATGCGCATCGGCATCCGCATCCGCACCCGCATCTGCATCCGCTGACGGAGGTGAGTGGTGACGCCCGACGGGACAGCGCAGATCGCCGTGTTCGTGGATTTCGAGAACCTCGTCCTCGGCGCGGTCAAGGAACTGCCCGACGAGACGAACCCCGCGCCGTATGAGGCGATCACGCGGCTTTGCCGCGGTTACGGAAACGCCTCAGTGCGCCGCGCGTACGCCGACTGGGCCAATCCACGCTTCGGCGGCCATCAGGAGGACCTGGCCATGAACGGCGTGGATCTCATCCAGGTCGCGCGGGTCGGCATCCAGAACAAGAACGCCGCCGACATCAGGATGGCCGTCGACGCCATGGAGACCCTGATCGTCCATCCCGAGGTCAGCGTGTTCGTGCTGGTTAGCGGGGATGGTGATTACTCGCCCCTGGTGCAGCGGCTACGGGAGTTCGGCAAGTGGGTGGTGGGCGTCGGCACTGAGGCCAACGCTAGCCGCAAGCTGGTCTCGGTGTGCTCGGAGTACAAGTACTGGGGCACGCTGGTCGCGGAGGTCGAACCCGACGCGCGGCCCACGGCGGCGTTCGACATCAGCGAGGCCGAACAGCTGCTGGTCCGGGCGTTCGAGGAGTCCAGCTCCGAGACGATGACGGCGGGCGGCCTGAAGAGCAAGATGCTGGCCCTTGACCCGGCCTTCGACGAGCACAACTACGGCGCGCGGAGCTTCCGTGCCTTCCTGGCCCTGCTGCCCAAACGGGTCCAGGTCGTGGAGACCTCCGGTCCGGACATCACGGTCAAGCTGATCGGGGAGCCGCGGAAGCCCACCAGGACGAGAACCCGCAGATCCTGAGGCGTCCGGGTGCGGTTTGGGGCCGCGTGCCGTCCGTGTGGCCGCGGTAGGGAAGCCCGCGGCAACCGTCGAGTGCCTGGAGGGACTGCTGGGAAGCCAGGTATGCCGCTTGGCCGCTTGGCCGCTTGGCCGCTTGGCTGCTTGGCTGCTTGGCTGCTTGGCTGCTTGGCTGCTTGGCCGGCGGACCTGCCGTCGCGCGCTCGCCAGCTGGTATCCCGCGCCCGGCGACG
>Ga0302229_10000251_pt1 | contig 41905 bp, 37 predicted proteins | sample II_Palsa_N1_3_FD_193518 | JGI IMG/M metagenome (GOLD analysis project Ga0302229, IMG submission 193518) | Peat permafrost microbial communities from Stordalen Mire near Abisko, Sweden - II_Palsa_N1_3 | ecosystem: Environmental > Terrestrial > Soil > Palsa > Peat permafrost | place: Sweden... | reverse complement strand
CTTCTGGGCCTCCAATCGGTGTTGGAGGTCGTGGAGCCGCTCGTTGACCTCGGCGTCGACGAGGACCTCGGGCACCACGTCGTCGGTGACCAGATCGGCCAGTGCCTCGATGCTCTTCTGGCGCAGTGCCATCTGACTCTGCAGCAGCTTCACCCGGCCGATCCGGGTCGCGATGTCGGAGCGCAAGTCGGCCACGGTGCCGAACTCGGAGCTCTCGGCGGCCCACTCGTCGGTGGCCTCGGGCAGCTTCTTGACCTTGACTTCTTTCACCAGGACGCGGAACGCGACGTTCTCGTCGGGCACGTCGGGGTTGGCCGTGTCGAAGGCGAGGATGGCGCCGGCCTTGGCGCCGTGGAGCTCGCCATCGAGCTCGGGGACGACCGAGGCCGAGCCGACCTCGTAGAGGTAGTCGTCGACACCGACGACCTCCGCCCCCGAGGCGTCGTTGGCGTGAAGGTCGATCGTCACGAAGTCGCCGTCGATCGCCGGACGGTCCACCACGTCGAGCTCGGCATCGTTCTCGCGCAACCGGTCGAGCTGGCTCTGCACCTCGTCGTCGCTGACGGAGAGTCCCGGCAGCGTCACCTGCAGCCCGTCGTAGCCGGGGATGGCGACGACCGGGCGCACCTGCACCACGGCGTCGAAGGACACGGCACCGCCGTCCTCACCGCTGGTGATGTCGATCTCGGGCTGGGCGATCGGGTCGAGCTCGGTGTCGACCACGGCGCGGGCGTAGAAGTCCGGCAGCGACTCGCGCAGTGCCTCGGCGCGCAGCGCGCCGGCTCCACCCATGCGGGCCTCGAGGACCTTGCGCGGCACCTTGCCGGGCCGGAAGCCCGGTACCCGCACCTGCTGCGCCAGCGTGCGCACGACGTCGCCGAGCGCCCGGTCGAATTCGGGCTCGTCGACCTCAACGCTGAGGCGGACGAGGTTTCCCTCCATTGGCTCTGCTGTGGCACGCATCACGAGCGGATCACTCTACCGGTCGTCCCGCGGACCAGGCACACGACCGGCCGGACCGGCGCCAACCGGTCAGAACATGAAGTTCATGGCGGCCAGCACGCACTGGCCCGCCGGGGTGTCACCCTCCACCGCGACGGCGCCCGCCGCCAGCAATGGTTCGGACGTCGCCCGGCCGCAGCCGAGGCGTACGAAGTCGATGCTCGAGAGGGAGAGGATCACGGTCGGCGCCACCTCGTCACCCACGGAACGGGCGCGCCCACCCTCCACGGCGATCGTGAAGCCGCGCTCGTCGTGCCCGAGACCGGCCACGTCGAAGCGGACGGCGGTGCCGTCGCCGCAGCCCGCCTTCTTCCCGACCACGAAGGGCATGGCACGTTGGACGTGGTCCAAGGAGATCTCCGAGGCGGCGTTCCCACTGCCACCGGGGCGGTCGAGGGCGCGCCGTACGTCCTGCTCGTGCACCCAGCTGTCGAAGACGCGGACCCTCATAAACTCGGCGTGCGGGACCTGGCCCATGGGGCTGTAGCCGACCGCACCCCACTCCGCTGACGTCAATGCGTCCAGCTGCGCCAAGCGTGTGGTAGTCACTGCCACGAACTCCGCCAGCACCGAGGTCCCGGGGGTGGCCCGGCGCACGGCGACGAAGGGCTCGTTGGTGGCCGCGAAGTCGTTCTTCACGTGGTCGCCCAGCGTCCCGCCCCACTCCGGAACCGGCTCACCCATGATCGCCAGCTCGATGCCGATCAGGTGGGAGAGCTGATCCTTGACGTCCCACCCGGGACACTCGGTGGGCAAGGCCCACTCGGTGACGGAGAGATCCCCACACACCTCGGCCAGCGCTCCCCAGGTCTCCCCCAACGCATTTCTGGCTCGCAGTCCATTCCGGAGCCAGTCACCCTCCTGACCTGCACCGTTGTCGCCCATGACGTTGACCATAGCCCCGGATCGTGCCTGAAATCGCCTGACCATCCCCCAATGTCGGGAACCCCGCCGCTACGTTCGACTCCCGTCCAAGGCCATCACCGACCGAAGGAGTTGCCATGGCTAACTACGAGGGGTACTGCGTGAAGTGCCGAGAGAAGCGGGAGTTCGACGGCCAGGAAGTCGAGTTGGCCAACGGGCGCCGCGCTGCACAGGGCACCTGCCCGACGTGCGGCACCAAGATGAACCGGATTTTGGGCAAAGCCAAGGTCTGAGCCCCTCCCTGTGAGGGGGCACGCCAGTCGCGGTGAGCGGGCCGCGGGCTGGCGTGAAACGATGGTCTCAGTGCACGATCTGATCATCAGGGGTGGGACGCTGGTCGACGGGACCGGCGTGGCCGCTCGGGTGGCCGATGTGGCGATCGATTCCGGCCGCATCACCGACGTGGGCACGGTCCAGGGCGGCGCCACCCAGATCCTCGAAGCGGACGGTCTCCTGGTGACCCCGGGGTGGGTCGACGTCCACACCCACTACGACGGGCAAGTGACGTGGGACACGGAATTGGCCCCTTCTTCGTGGCACGGCGTGACCACGCTCGTGATGGGCAATTGCGGTGTGGGGTTCGCGCCGGCCCAGCCCGACCGTCACGACTGGCTCATCGGCCTGATGGAAGGGGTCGAGGATATCCCCGGCACGGCACTGGCCGAGGGGATCGAGTGGGAGTGGGAGACCTTCCCCGAATATCTCGACGCGCTGGAGAAGCGACGCTGGACGGTCGACGTCGGCACCCAGGTTCCGCACGCGGCCGTACGTGCCTACGTCATGGGTGAGCGGGGTGCCCGCAACGAGGCCGCCACGGCAGAGGACATCGCGGCCATGCGGGCCATCGTGCTCGAGGCCATCCACGCCGGCGCCCTCGGCTTCTCGACCTCGCGCACCATGGGGCACCGCGCCAGCGACGGCGAGCTGGTGCCCGGGACGTTCGCCGCCGAGGACGAGCTGTTCGGCATCGGGTCGGCGCTGGGCGAGGCGGGTGCGGGCGTCTTCGAACTGGCCCCGCTGGGCTCGGCCGGCGAGATGCTCGAGGATGCCTGGCAGGAGGTCGACTGGATGCGCCGGCTCTCGGCCGCCATCGACCGCCCCGTGTCCTACGTGCTCCTCCAGGCCGACGACGACCCCGAGCTGTGGCGCAAGCAGCTGGCGGCGTCGCTCGACGCCTGCGCCGAGGGGGCGCGCCTGTTCCCCCAGATCGCGGGACGCCCGACCGGGATCCTGTCCGGGCACCACACAACACTGTGCCTCTTCTCCGAATTTCCCGCCTACACGGAGCTGCGGGCCCGCGGCGGCTCGCCGGCCGAGCTGGCGACGGCGTTGGCCGACCCCGAGGTGCGCCGCTCCATTGTGTCGTGGACGCCGTCGTCACCGGCCCAGGCCGAGGCGATGGCCAAGGCCTACGAGCGCACCTTCATCCTCGGGAACCCACCCGACTACGAGCCGGGACCCGAGCGGTCCCTGGCCGGCGTCGCGGCGGCCACCGGCCGGACGCCGTTGGAGGTGGCCTACGACGAGATGGCCGGCGACGGCGGGCAGGGCCTGCTCTACATCCCGATCCTCAACTACGCCACGGGCGATCTCGACCACGTGCGCGAGATGATGCTGCACCCGCAGGGCCTGCTCGGGCTGGCGGACGGTGGCGCCCACACCGGCACCATCTGCGACGCCTCCATGCCCACCTTCATGCTCACGCACTGGACCCGCGACCGCAGCCGGGGCGACCTGCTCCCGCTCGAGTACGTGGTGAAGAAGCAGACGCACGACACGGCGCGCCTCTACGGCCTGGCGGACCGCGGCACGGTGGAGCCGGGCGCGCTGGCCGACTGCAATCTCATCGACTACGACGCGCTCACGCTCGGTGCCCCCTACGTGACGAACGACCTGCCGGCAGGCGGGCGGCGGCTGCTGCAGAAGGCCTCGGGGTACGCCGCCACCGTGAAGGCGGGGACGGTCACCTTCGAACGCGGCGAGCCGACCGGTGCTCTGCCGGGCCGCCTGGTGCGCGGCGCCCGCTGAGCCCGGCCGGACCTGCACCCGGCACTCCCCCGCTTCTCGCACTGGCACCGCGCCGCCCAGGGCCGTCGCACGGCAGACTGCACCCGGTATGGAAGCGCCCCTGACCGAGTACGCGCTCCGGGACGGCATCCACGTCGGTTACCAGGTCTGGGGCGGCGTGGCGGAGGGCGGCGCGGTCGACGTGCTCGAGTTCAACAGCGGCCTCATGATCTCCGTCGACGAGACCGTCGACGAGCCCAACTGGCTGCGCTACACCGAGCGGGTGGCGGACTTCTGCCGCCTGATCCGCTTCGACGCCGGCGGGCTCGGATTGTCCGATCCCCTGCCCACGGGCACGCAACCCTCCATCGAGGGCTGGGGACGCGACGCCCTGGCCGTCATGGACGCGGCGGGTTGCGAACGCGCCGTCCTCCTCGCCTCGGCCGGCGGGACCATGGCCGCCGTGTGGTTGGCAGCAACCTACCCCGAGCGCGTGGTGTCGCTCATCGTCGTCAACGGGACGGCCCGGGTCGGCCAGGCCGAGGACTACGGCTTCGGCGCGTCCGACGAGGACGTCGCCACCGGATCGGGGATCGAGGGCACGCTGACCGAGGAGGGCGTCCCACGGGATATCGCCATCTTCGCCCCGAGCCTGGCCCACCGGGTCGGTTTCCAGGAATGGTGGGGCCGGGCGGCCCGGCGGGGCGCCAGCCCGGCGACGGCGATGGCGTTCAACCTCGTCACCTTCTCGGCCGACCTGCGCTGGTGCCTGCCGTCGATCACCTGCCCGACGCTCGTGTTCGCGCGCCTCGACAGCTACGCCAATCTGAGCGAGCACGGCCGGTATCTCGCCGAGCACATCGCCGACGCCCGGCTGGTCACGACGACGGGGCCCGACATTCTTCCCTGGGCCGGGGAGTTCGACTCCGTCGTCGACGAGATGGAGGAATTCGTCACCGGGTCGCGCGGGGTGCACGCGGCGACGCGCCTGCTCGCCGCGGTGCTCTTCACGGACATCGTGGATTCGACCGTGCGCGCTGCCGAGGTGGGTGACCAGCGCTGGCGGGGCGTCCTCGACGAGTTCGACGTCAACGTCGAGCGTCTGTTGGCCCGCCACGACGGCCTCCTCGTCAAGTCGACCGGTGACGGGATCCTCGCCCGCTTCGCCGCGCCGGCCCAGGCGGTCCGCTGCGCGGCGGCGATGGTGGCGACAGCGGACAGCTTCGGCCTGCCGTTGCGCGCCGGCCTGCACGCGGGCGAGGTGGAGGTACGGGGCGACGACATCGGCGGCCTGGCCGTACACATCGCCTCCAGGGTGAGCGCCCTGGCGGGGCCGAGCGAGGTCCTGGTCACCGGGACGGTGCGGGACCTGGTCGTCGGCTCGGGCATCGTCTTCGACGACCGCGGTCGGCACAACCTCAAAGGCGTGCCCGACGAATGGCAGGTGCTGGCGGTCGAGCGGGCGTAGCTGCAGGTCGCACGGCGCTGTTTGAATGGCGCCATGACCCTCTATGCGCTCGGCGAACGACGGCCGCAGATTCACCCTGATGCCTACATCCACCCCGAAGCGGTGCTGATCGGCGAGGTCCGTATCGGCCCGGGCTCGAGTGTGTGGCCCAACGCAGTCATCCGAGCCGACAACGGCCCGATCGTGATCGGCGCCCGGACCTCCATTCAGGACGGTGCCGTCATCCACACCCAACTGATCAAACAGACGCGGATCGGCGACGACTGCGTGATCGGGCACCTCGTCCATCTCGAGGGCTGCCTCATTGAGGACGCCGTGCTGATCGGGTCGGGCTCCGTCGTCCTCGAGGGCGCCACCTGCCGCACGGGCTCCCTCGTGGGGGCGGGAGCCGTCGTCTCCCCCGGCACCGAGGTGCCGACCGGCGCCATGGCGCTCGGTGTCCCGGCGCGCATCCGTGAGGGCGGGGTGACCGCGCAGTTGGTGCGGATCAACGCCGACGCGTACTCGTCGCGGCACCTCCCCCAGCACCGAGACGGCAGTCACGAGGTATCGCTGGCGGAGTGCCTTCAGATGTAAGGCCGACTCCAGAGACGACGCCTCGCGACGACGGCGGGGTTCCTCTCCGGCAACCCTGACCCCGCACGGGTCAGACGGATGCAAGCGCTTGAGGATGACGCCGGATGCGACGCCGGACTGGGCGTCGGGGACCCCGAAACTCGACCGGGACGGGAAAATCGAGCGTGGAGACCATGGGGCGGGAGCTCATGAGCGATCCCGAAAAGGCCTGGTCAGGCCGCTAGCATGCAGGCAGCTTCAGAGACAGAGAAAACGGGATGTAGCGCAGCTTGGCAGCGCGCCTGCTTTGGGAGCAGGAGGTCCGGGGTTCAAATCCCCGCATCCCGACTCGGTGGGCATGACCCGGTTGGGTCCCACGTCGTAATTCCGGACACAATGCGACGTGGCCGACACCGGAGGGGCAGCACCAAGCCGATCATCCGGCGCGCAGATCGTCCTGATCACGTTGGCAGCGGCCCAGTTCCTCATGACCCTCGACACCTCGGTCATGAATGTCGCCATCGCCACCGTGGCCAAGGACGTCGGGACCACGGTCACCGGGATCCAATTCGCCATCACCCTCTACACGCTGGTCATGGCGGCGTTCATGATCACGGGAGGAAAGGTCGGGCAGATCATCGGGCGCAAGCGGGCCTTCATGATCGGCTGCGTGGTCTACGGGTGTGGCTCGGCCACGACCGCGCTGGCCAAGTCCCTCCCGGTACTGATCATCGGGTGGTCGGTGCTGGAAGGGCTCGGTGCCGCGCTGATCATGCCGGCCGTGGTGGCGCTGGTGGCGACGAACTTCGGCCGCGCCGAGCGGCCGCGGGCCTACGGCCTCGTCGCCTCGGCAGGCGCCGTCGCCGTGGCGGTCGGCCCGTTGGTCGGCGGGCTGTTCACGACCTACGCCAGTTGGCGCTGGGTCTTCGTGGGCGAGGTGATCCTGGTGCTCGGCATCCTTCTCTTGACGCGCCGCATGGCCGACTCGCCGGCCGTTCCCGGCGTACGCCTCGACCCGGTGGGGACGCTGCTCTCCGCCGCCGGCCTGGGGGCGATCGTGTACGGCGTCATCCGGTCCGGCACCTGGGGCTTCGTGCAGCCCAAGCCGGACGCACCGCAGTGGCTCGGGATGTCCCCGGTGGTCTGGTTGCTGCTCGGGGGTGGCGCCGTCCTCGGGCTGTTTGTGCTGTGGGAGAGCAGGCGACTGCAACGCCACCAGGGCGCCCTGCTCGACCCGCACATGCTCAAGCTGCCGCGCCTCCAGGGAGGCCTGACGGCGTTCTTCTTCCAGTTCACGCTGCAGGCAGGGCTCTTCTTCGTGATCCCTCTGTTCTTGTCGGTTGCCCTGGGGCTCTCGGCCGTGGCGACGGGAGTGCGCCTCCTTCCTCTGTCGATCACCCTCTTGCTGAGTGCCGTCGGCGTGCCGAAGCTCTTCCCGCACGGCTCGCCGCGGCGGATCGTGCAGGTCGGCTTCGGCCTGTTGTTCCTCGGCATCGTTGTGCTCTTGGCGGCGCTGGACTCCGGAGCCGGCGCGGACATCGTGACCGGGCCGCTCCTCCTGGCCGGTCTCGGGATCGGCACTCTGGCCTCGCAGCTCGGCGCCGTCACCGTCTCGGCGGTACCCGACTCGCAAAGCGGCGAAGTCGGCGGCGTGCAGAACACCGTCACGAATCTCGGCGCCTCCATCGGTACCGCCCTGTCGGGCGCCATCCTCATCGCCGTGCTCACAATGACCTTCTTCGGATCCGTCGCGTCCAACCCGGCAATCCCGAAGGAGCTGGCATCGAACGCGCAGGTCGAATTGTCGGCCGGCATACCCTTCGTGAGCGACGCCGATCTCTACCCGGTCCTCCAGAAGGCCGACATCCCGCCGGCGGCGGCGGACGCCATCGTGGACGAGAACGCGCAGAGCCGGATCAACGGGCTGCGGGCCGCCCTGGCTGTGCTCGCCCTCATTGCGCTCATCGCCTTGGCCCTGACCAGACGCCTCCCGACCATCCAACCCGGTGACGACCGGCATGACGACGGGGAGCCCGGACCGGAACCAGCCTGAGCTGCAGGCCCCCGACGTCGGTTCAGCTTCGACGCAACGTGACGCTGCACCAGGCCCGCCTGCGGCAGGAGGGACAGGTCATGCGGTGGTCGAAGCGCCGGAGCGGCCGCCACACGCCGAGGGGCAGCTGGTAGATCAAAAGGTCCAGCACACCGATGTGCGAGACCTGCCGGCAGCGGGCGCACTCCACGGTGAAGTTGCCCCGCTCGTCCAGCGGATTGCCCGACGTCATCACCAGGCTGTCGGCCTCGGGCAGCGCGCCCGAATAGAGCGCCCGTTTGCCGATAGGCAGGGCCGCAGAAAGGCCCGCGTCGATCGATCCGGGCTCCCCCACCGACGGGACCCCGAACAAGGCCCGCTTGCCCAAGGGATCGGGCGCTCTGTCGCTCCGCGAAGCGGCCACGTGCCTCAGGCGGTCTGCATGGCGTCGTACACGCGCGTCGAGAGCGCGCGGTACGCCACGGCTCCCGGCGACGTCGGCGCGTGTTGCAGCACCGACTGCCCAAGGCCCGGCGCCTCCGCGAAACGCACCGACTTCGGGACGGAAGGCTGAAACATGGGCAGGCCGTAGCGCTCCTCGACCTCCGAGAGCACCTGGCGAGAGTGGGTGGTGCGTGCGTCGAACATGGTCGGGATGACGCCGAGCACCTGGAGCTTCTCGTTGGCGAACTGACGCACGTCCTCAATCGTCTCGAGCAGCTGCCCGACGCCCCGATGACTGAGCGCCTCGCACTGGAGCGGCACAATGACGGCCTCGGCCGCGGTCAGGCCGTTGATCGTCAGCACACCGAGGGACGGCGGGCAATCGATGAGGACGGCGCGGTAGTCGTCGAGCACGGGAGCGAGGGCCTGGGCCAGCACGTGCTCGCGGCCCGTCCGGGTCAGCAGGTGCACCTCCGCCCCGGCCAGATCGATCGTGGCCGGCGCCAGATGGAGGTTCGGTACCCCGGGCACCGGCTTGACGACCTCGTTGAGCCGCGCCCGCCGGACGAAGACATCGTGCAATGACGAGTCGAGCTCGTCGGGGTCGAAGCCGAGCGAGTACGTGAGGCAGGCCTGCGGGTCGAGATCCACCACGAGCACGCGATGCCCCTGTTGCGCCAACGCGACGCCCAGTGATTGCACGGTCGTCGTCTTGGCCACGCCGCCCTTCTGATTGGCGACGGCAATGACCTTGAGCATCGTCGGATTCTAGGACCGACCGCCCGGAATTCACAGGGGGAATCTCGGGCGCCCGGTGGATCAGCGATAGGCCGCCTCTTGGAGTCCCACATCGGTCACGAGATTGCCCAGGGCCAGGTTCACATCGTCCAGGTGGTACCCCCACTGCGGCCCGAGCGAGGCCGAGACGGTCGGGCGAGGGTCGGAGGCGACCGGCGTCGCGGTCACCTGCAACCAGGATGCGCCGCCACTCTGCCGGCACTGTGCCGTGTAGAGGCCGGGAAAGGTCACCCAGGGCGTCAGCACCCGGACGCCGGTGGTCCGCGTGGTCGCACTCAGGAAATACGGCTGCAGGCTGCCCGCACGGGGCGAGAAGGTGACGGGGTTGACACACACCACCTGCTGGGACCCGGCGACGCCTTCGCCCGAGAGCAGGCTCACCCCGCGCCCCGCCCGGCCGAAGAGGCTGTTCGCCGGCGGGGGTGAGCCGAAAGACGAGTAGGCGATGACGCAGCGCGTCTGCGCTGCGTCCGCGCAGGCCGGGATGTGGCGAAAGGTGCCACCCACGAGACGGCCCACTGGGACCTGCACGTTTCCCCCGAGCAAAATGGCGGACACCATCCGGCGTCGGAGGCTCGGCGAGGGGTCGACCTGGGTCTGCAGCAGCTTGATGAGGATGGCCGAGCCCTGCGAGTGCCCGATGAAGATGATGGGCCGGCCGTCGTTGTCGTGGGCCAGATAGTCCTTCCAGGCCGAGAGCAGGCTCGTGTAGGCGATAGCCAACGCCGCCGTCCCCGCGTGCCCCAAGGCCGTCACCGTCACCTGGCGGTACATCGGAGCCCAGACCCTGCACTGCTGCGAGAACCGTGACGCCTGGACGATCGCCGCCGCCCGCTCAGCGGGCTGGATGTCGAGGTCGGCGTTGGTTCCGGGCTCGGTCGAGACCGTCGGATACACGTAGAAGCAGTCGAACCGGCGGGCGTTCGGCGAGGTGCGGGATGGAACGGCTCGGGTGGCACCGCTGCCCGCCACCGCGGTGGCGGCCCGGTTCCATGCGCACGGATCGGGGGTCCGGCCGGGACGGCACAGCCACACCGTGTCCGACGCAACATGGTCCGAAGCAGCGTGCAGCGGTCGCACCGTAGCGCCCACCGGGAGTGGGACCGACGCCATCACCGCCGCGCCGATGACGACAGCGAGCGTGGCCACCCCGAACCTGCGTGCCGTGCGCTTCCCCATGGGCGCACGAGCCTAGAGACCCGGGCTCATGCCCGACAGGCACCGGGGAGGCGGTCCGGGTGCCGGCCACCCAGCGCATAGGGTCGGGGAGCGCGGCAGAGCCCGGTTGGCGATCCGACGTCGCCCCGCGGCCGCTGCGCCAGCAGATCGAGAACCGAAAGAGACACGTGGCCGTTGTCCGCATGAATCAGAAGATCGCCGTGGGCATCGTGTTCGTGTCGGCCATGTTCATGAACATCATGGACATCACGATCGTGAACGTCGCGCTGCCCACCATCGGCCGCGACTTCAACATCCCCCCCACCGCCGTCGACGGAGTCGTCATCGCCTATCTCGTCAGCCTGGCCGTCTTCATTCCGGCGTCGGGTTGGCTGGGAGACCGCTTCGGCGGGAAGCGGGTCCTCCTCACCGCCATCGTCGTGTTCACCGTGGGCTCGGCGCTGTGCGGTGTGGCCCAGAACATGACCGAGCTGGTGCTCTTCCGCGTCGTTCAGGGAGCCGGCGGCGGCATGATGGCGCCGGTCGGCATGGCCATGCTGTACCGGGTCTTCCCGCCGGCCGAACGGGTGCGGGCCGCCAGCATCCTGACACTCGGCACCACCGTGGCCCCCGCGGTCGGACCGGTCCTGGGCGGATTCCTGGTCACCAACTTCTCGTGGCGCTGGGTGTTCTTCGTCAACGTGCCCATCGGCATCGTGGCGGTCCTGTTCGGCGCGCTCGTCCTCGAGAGGGTCGATGCGATCGACGCCGGCCGCTTCGACGTGCCGGGCTTCGTCCTGGGCGGCGCCGGGTTGGGCCTCTTGATGTACGGCGTCTCGGAAGGGCCGCTGCAGGGGTGGTCGTCGGTGGGGGTGATCGCGTCCTGCGTGGGCGGCGCCGTCCTGTTGCTGGCGTTCGTCCTGGTGGAATTGCGGACAACCCGGCCGATGGTGGACCTCCACCTGCTCCGTGAGCGCCTGTTCCGCTCGACCAACTGCGTCATGTTCCTCGCCGCCGCCGCGTTCTTGGGATTGCTCTACCTCATTCCGCTCTACTTCCAAGACGCACGGGGACTGTCCGCGCTGCAGTCCGGCCTCTCCACCTTCCCCGAGGCCTTCGGCGTCATGATCGGTGCCCAGTTCGCCAGCCGCTTCATCTATCCGCGCATCGGACCGCGTCGTCACATCACCGGCGGGCTCCTCGGGCTGGCCCTCTGCATGCTGGTGCTCACCCAGATCACCGTGACGACCAATCTCTGGTTCATCCGCGGTCTCATGTTCGTGCTGGGTTGGATGATGGCCCAGGTCATGGTGCCGAACCAGGCGGCGGCCTTTGCCATGATCACGCCGGACTCCATGGGACGGGCTTCGACCTTCTTCAACACCATGCGCCAGGTCGGGAGCGCGACGGGCGTCGCCGTTCTCTCCACCGTCTTGATCAGCGCCGGCACGACGCACGGCAACGCCAGCACGGCCTCACCCGACATCACGGGCTACCGCTTCGCCTTCCTGGTCGCGGCGATCTTCGCCCTGGCTGCGGCAGCCTTCTCGCTCACCATTCACGACAGCGACGCGGCGGAGACCATCGTCCGGCGGGTCCGGCGACCCGCCGTGCGACGCCAGGAGATCCCGGTCCCCGAGGGCAGCCCCGCATGACGACCGTCGAGACCCTCTGCGTCTTCTGCGGCTCGAGCCCCGGCACGGATCCGGTCTTCACGGCGGCCGCCGAGCGGTTCGGCACCACGGTGGCCCGGCGCGGCATCGAGCTCGTCTACGGCGGCGCCTCGGTGGGCCTGATGGGCGTGGTCGCCGATGCCGCGCTGGCCGCGGGCGGCCGGGCGACCGGCGTGATCACCGAGTCCCTGGCCGGCCACGAGATCGCCCACGAGACCTTGAGCGACCTGCACGTGGTGAGCACCATGCACGAACGCAAGGCGCTCATGTCGGAGCTGTCGGACGCCTTCGTCATGCTCCCGGGCGGGTTCGGGACCTACGAGGAGTTCATGGAGTCCGTCACGTGGGCGCAACTGGGCATTCACGACAAGGCATGCGGCATCCTCAACGTGGACGGGTTCTTCGACGACCTGCTCGGCTTCGTGCGCCACGCCGTCGCGCAGGGCTTCATCAAGGCCCGGCAGGTCGAGGCGCTGGTGATCTCCGACGACGTCGACGACCTGCTCACCGCGCTGGCGGGCTCGACCTGCGATCAGATCACGACCGGATAGGAGCGAGTCGCTTCCGACCCGGATGCTTCGTCCGGTCCTTGCCGTCCACTGAATCAACGGCGGCCGCGCCGCGGCACAGCGCGGATGGCCCTTCTCGTCGGTCAGACCCATGCGCCCGATCAGCATCCCGCTCTCGACGGCCCGGCGCAGGACGCCCGGCGGCATTCCGTCGAGCATCAGCTTGGCCCGACGGAACATGGTGAACACCCCCGCCTCGTCGACGACACCCCACGAGAGGTAGACGAACGTCGCCCCGGGGCCGCCCTGCGGGAACGGCCCCTTGAGGTCGACGCCGGACGCCTGCTCGGTGGCCGTGCACTCGAGTTCCCATTCCGCCACGGGAGCGTCCCCTCGGACCAGGCCCCACAACTCGCCCGGCTTGTTGCGCCGTTGTACCGCGACGTGGATGTTGGGGTGACCGTCTGGGTAGTCGGGCCCGGGCCCACAGGAGGATCCGGGCAGATCGTGCCCTTCGATCCCGAGGAGCACGGGTGCTTCAGGCCGGACCAGGAAGCAACAGCACGTCGCGGAGCTCGTCGGTCTCGCCCCAGTCGGCCAGTAACGCGGCCACCGAGGCGTACGGCTTCTCTGCACCTGTTGCCTTCTCCAGGAGTGACGGCGTATAGCCCAGGTCCTCGAAGGATTCCAGGTACTCGGCGACCGTCGTCCCCGACACGCGGCGGAGCATCTCGTCCTTCAGCTCGGTGGTGACGATGGGTCGGTCACGCGCAATGAGGCCCGTGGCGCCCTCGGCGACGCGGCCCTCTGCCCCTTCGACGTCCATCTTCAAGAAGCCCACCGGGCCCTCCACCAGGTCGTCGAGGCGGAAGGTGGGGACGACGGTGCCGGGGTGCGACAGGAGCTCCCCGTCATCGATCAAGCCGCCGTTGGAGCCGACGTGCGTCGAGTAGTAGGCCCACCCCTGCGCCCTGTCCGCCGCCACGGGCAGCAGCTGCACGTTGCTGCTGCCGTTGAGCCGCAGGGAGGACAGCAGAAGACGGCAATTCTCGGAGTTCGGCTCCAGGGCGACGACCCGACCGGAGGGGCCGACCAACCGGGAGGCCAATAGCGAGTAGTAGCCGAGGTTGGCGCCGACGTCGACCACGGTCATGCCACTCGTGCAGTACTTCTCGAAGACGGCGGAAAGATGCGGCTCGTAGTGGCCCGAGAGCAGTCCGGGGGTGACGGCGGCGTCAGCCGCGTCGCAGAACAGCTCCACGCCGCCGACGGTGCAGCGCACGGCGTCCTCCTCGGCCAGCTGGACCGAGAACGCGGTCGGTGCCAGCTGATGCTCAATCGTCCCGAGCATGCGGCGGATGGTCGAGACCCGGGCCAGGTCGCCCGCGGCCGCCTGGTCGACACTCGGCCGGAGGTCGTCGGGCAGCGTCGGGTAGAGCAGTTGGACGAGTTGGTCGTAGGTGAGGCCCCGTGGCGGCGGCTCCGGCATGGTCCCGCCCAGCCCCCGGACGACGCGGTCGCGCAGCGGCTTCAGCTGCTCCTTGACGGCGTGCTCCCAGCTCTCGTGCGCCTCGCCCATTTCGGGAACGGTATCCGCTAGCCGAAAGGCCTGGTCGCTAGTGTCGTCCTGCAACCCAGGCAACGGAGGAACCGCCATGTCGAGTGAAGAGCGAATCGCGGCGAGCCGGACCGTTCGGGCCAGTCCGGCCGAGGTCTTCGGAATCGTGACCGACCCCGCCATGCATGTCGAGATCGACGGCTCGGGCATGCTCGAAGCTGCTCCGGGGGCGCGGCGCCTCGAGGCGCCCGGCGACACGTTCGTCATGGACATGGACCGGGAGTCGCTGGGTGACCAGCCGATGGGCAAGTACAAGTCCGTCAACACGGTGACCAGGATCGTTCCCGAGGAGCTTCTCGAGTGGAACGTCGGCTTGCCCGATCACGGCCCGTTCGGCCACGTCTATGGGTGGGAGATCACGGCGGTCAGCCCGAGTGAGACGACGGTGACCAACTACTGCGAGTGGCCCGACATCCCCGAGTTCGCCCGGCCGCACTTCCCGATCGTGCCGCTGGCCATGCTGGAGAAGTCGGTCGACAACCTGGCCGCACTCCTGGCGCGCCAATCATCAGCTCCCGGGTGACCCGACAACGGGACATTCTGGGATCGAGAGAGGGCGCCAGGAAAAGTCCCCGGTGGCCCAGAGCTCCTGAGACCCGGTCGCCTCCGGGGGCATCTCTTGGAGGCATACAGTCAGCCGGACAGGCGGTTTTTGGAAGGGAGCGGGGATGGCCCAACTCGGTCGACTGGTCGCGGTGATCTTGGAAGTTTCCGACCTCGACAGTTCTGCGGCACTCTACCGGGACGCATTCGGATTGGACCTCCATCCGGGTGACAATGGGGTTGACGACCGGTGGACCGGCGGAAGGCACGCAGAAATCTCGTGGCGAGAAGGGGCGTACCTTCATTTCGCCCTCTACGCGGCGAAGGAGAAGCCCACCTCTGGTACGCAGATCTCTCTGTCGGTTGAGGACATCGAGGGTGCTCATGTGGCAGCGGTGCGTGCAGGTGCTCACGTCCTTCACGAACCACGTACGGAACCATGGGGTCGTAGCGGACGCTATTCGGACTTTGACGGCAACGTGATTGAGCTGACGCAACACACGTAGTCATCATTGAGCCACGTAGGCCCATCCCCGTGCCGGCACAACCCGACACATCGCACGCCTGGGGATAGAAACATGTCGGCGGGCCGCTCCGTATCCGGCACTTGCGAGTGCTCCAAGACGTCACAGGCAACGCTGGAGCGGATCGTCCCGAGTCTCGTAGATGTTCCCCAGATTCCCGGAGCGATTCACCTCGGGCATCACCCCGACATCTTCAGCCGCTCAATCAGTCCGGGGACGGCCATCTCGGTCTCCGACAGGACAGCGAAGCTTTCCTTGATTTCACCCTTCATGAGCCATCACATCCCCGGTAGGCTCAGCCCGCACACAAATCTCCGGTGAGTGCCCGCAGCGCACTTCGGGAAGTCATTCGACTGAACTCGGATAAGGGGGTGCTCGCGACATGAGTCGACACGCGGCATGGGTAGGGCGTGGCGTGCTCCTGCTGGGCCTCTCGGTGGCCCTCGTCCCGGCGACGGCGGCCTCGGCCGATGGCCACAAGTCCAAGACGTCACACCACAAGCCGAAGCAGAAATCGTCCAAGGGCGGCTCGAGCTCGGAGTTCGTGAAGGTCGGTCCCCTGAAATGCCCGAAATCGTCGATCATCTCCACCGCCACCGGCACGACGTTCAAGGGACCGAACGCTCAGAATGGCGGCACGGCGGCCTGCATCTACCAGGATCAAGCGAGCAACGAGCTGAACGTGATCTACGACTCGCCCGGCGAATCCAAGACCAAGTGGGTCGCGACCGATCCGTCGAACATCGGCCAGCCGGCTCCGGCCGTGTCAGGCCTGGGCGAGGCCGCCTTCGACACGACGACGCTTGGACACGCGGAGGTCGATATCTACGAGTCCTCCTCAGAGGAAGTCGCCGTGACCCTCGACCCTGCCAACGGCGCCAGTGTCACACCGGCGGAGCTGACCGAGGTCTTAGCGGTCGGTCACTCCTTGGTCAGGTTGCCCTACCCGGGATGACCGGGCCGGCTACCCGATTCCGATCGATGGTGTGCGCAAGGCACTCGTTGTGGGGGCGGTCGTCGTCGTGGTGGGCGTGGGCACCGGCGGCTACCTCACCGGAAGACGACGATCGCCCGGCAGCCAGACGGTGTCCAGAACGATTGCCAGCCGAGCCCCAACAAGCACAACTACGCCGACGACTGCGGACACACCAGACGACCTGCCATTCTCACTTTTCACCAATACCGCACCAGGCATAGAACCGACGACCTGTCAGCTCAGCGCTGACGGGAACATCCCTGCGACATGTCTCACCCACCGTCTAAGGGACCGTCGAAGAAGGTCTCTTTCCTAATCGCTTACGGCCGCGGCGGCTGCAAGGATGGCGTCGATCGCGGCCGCAGGGTGGGAGACCAATGACACGTGCGACCCCGCGACCTCGGTGATCGTCGAGCCGGCCCGCTCCGCCATGCTGCGTTGCGTCGCGGGAGGTATAACGCGGTCTTGGGTCCCGACCACGGCCCAACTCGGTATGGTTTTCCATGCGGCCGTCTCTGTCGGAGAGGTGTTGGCACCCAGCGTGATTGGACGCTGACTAGCGACGATCAGCCACCGGTCCGCCTCGGGGAGGTCCTGCGCGAAGGCGTCGTGGACGGTGGATGGCTTGAGAAACGCCTCCGCGTCGCCTTCTGGAGCTCCAGGGTAGCCAACGATGTCCAGAACGGCCGTCGGGTCGGGAACGTCGAGCGCCGATCCAGAGCCGCCGAGGATCTGGAAGACGGTCTCCCCTACTTCGGGGATGAACGCGTCGACATAGACGAGCGCCTTGACGTCGCCACCGCCTGTACCGGCGTTGGTGATCACTACGCCCCCGTATGAATGGCCAACGAGGACGACAGGGCCTGTGGTGCGCTGCGCGACGAACGAGGCGACGTAGGCGGCGTCTCCCGCCACTCCGTGGAGGAGGTTGGGCGGAGTGAGAACGGTGAAGCCCTGACCCTGGAGTTCGGACGATACGGCGTTCCAGCTCGCTCCGTCCGCCCACGCTCCATGAACAAGAACTATCGCAGGCTTCGGCATGTCGCTCCCTTCTAGGTCCGGTGCGTTGCCAGACCATCACGTGGAGGATACGTCGGTGTTCTGGGACGTGCCCGGAGAACAGACGGGCAGGCTCGATGACCGGCTATTGCGAAGCCGGAAGGGAGATGTACCTCGGCGGGAGGATCCGCAACCGGGGAGGACGGCTTTAAGAGGACAGGCGAGGAGGCCAGTCGATCACCGAAGGGCGATGGGGATCCCGTTCTCCTCGAGGTGGCAACGGTAGGTACTCCTGTCCTTGCTCTTTCCTTTATGGGAATGGAGTTGACCCGCCCGTCCCGCCCTCGTCCGGGGTTTCGGGTGGCGGACGTTGGGGCGCTCCTGCCCGGTGCCCGGCGGTTCGCCCGTCGCCGCGCTGTCCTGCCCTTGCTTTCTCGTTGCCAGAATTTTTGGCGCCCTCGGCAGGACTCGAACCTGCGACCCGCTGATTAGAAGTCAGCCGCTCTATCCAGCTGAGCTACGAGGGCAGCGCTTCCAGCCTGACATAGCTGGTCGGAGGCACGTGAGCATCCTGCCGCAGCGGCCGGGACCGCCCGAGGGCATCCCGGAGGGTGGCGGGAGGTGTGCCACACTTGTGCCCCTCGGTGGGCGTAGCTCAGTCGGTTAGAGCGCCAGGTTGTGGTCCTGGAGGTCGGGGGTTCGAGACCCCTCGCTCACCCCCAAGAGGCCGCATTCCCTCCCGTGGAGGGGTGCGGCAGACAGACGTCGGCGCGGCCAGGGGAGGTTCGGATGGTGAGTGCTGCGCAAGGGAGCCGGACGGTCCTCGTGACGGGCGCGTCGTCGGGTATCGGCGCCGCACTGGCCCGCGCTCTCGCCGCTCGGGGCGACACCGTCGCGCTGGTGGCCCGGCGGGCCGACCGGCTCGAGGCGGTGCGCTACGACTGCCTCCCCACCTCGCCGGACACCGAAGTCTGGGCGGCCGACCTGTCGGAACCGGAAGCGGCTGCGCATCTGGCCCTGCAGGTCTGGGACCACTACGGCGGCTTCGACGTGCTCGTCAACAACGCCGCCGTCCCCATGCGCCGGCACGTCACGCGACTGACCATGGCCGAGGTCGAGCGCACGATGCGCATCAATTACTTCTCCCCTGTCGCAATGTCGCTGGCCGTCCTGCCGCGGATGCTCGAACGCAGCGCCGGCATGATCGTGAACGTCTCGAGCCTCGGCGGCCGGTTGGGCATCACGGCCGAGGCGGCCTATTCGGGGTCCAAGTTCGCGCTGGCCGGCTGGAGTGAATCCATGGTGGTGGACCTCGACGGTACTGGTGTCTCGGTCAAGCTCATCATCCCGGGCGCCATCGACACCGAAATCTGGGACCAGCCCGACAACGACGCCCCCCTCTACGACGGTCCCAAGGAGCCGCCGGAGGCGATCGCGGCCGGGATCGTCGACGCCATCGACAGCGACACGTTCGAGCACTACCTGCCCGACATGAAGGCGATCATCGAGGCCAAGACTTCCGACATCGACAGTTTCATCGTGGGCATGCGCGGCTTGGGCGGCCGGGAAGGGACGGAACAATGAAGGCGTTGCTCTTCGGCGCACCACCGGACAAGGAAGAGGTCCGGCCCACTCCCCGGGACGAGCTCGAGACCATGCTCGCCGGCATTCCGTTCGGTCTGCACGACGTCGACGACGCGCGCCTCGTCCGGCCCGACTGGGTCGTGACCAAGCCGATCCTCTCTGGCATCTGCGGCTCCGACGCCAAGCTGGTGCTCGGGGACTTCAACACGGGCGACATCGACAACCCCATGGCCGCCTTCTCCTCGCTGCCCCACGTGCCCGGACACGAGGTCGTGGCCGAGGTCGTGGCACTCGGACCCGAGGCGCGCGGGCTCGACGTGGGCCAGCGCGTGGTCCTCAACCCGTGGTTGACCTGCGCGCCACGCGGCATCACGCCGCTGTGCCCGCCCTGCCAGGCCGGTGATCTCAACCTGTGCTGGAGCTTCACGAAGGGTGACCTGGGCCCCGGCGTACACGTCGGCGTCATCACCGGCGCGCCGGGCGCCTGGGCCGAGCAGCTGGCCGCGCACGACTCCATGCTGATCCCGGTCCCTGACGGCATCTCCGACGAGGCGGCCGTGCTGGCCGATCCTTTCTCCGTGTCCTTCCACGCCATCGTGCGGCACCCGCCGCCCCCCGGGGGCCGGGTGCTCGTCTATGGCGCCGGCGCCCTCGGCCTCACCAGCGTGGCCATCCTCAAGGGGCTCTACCCGGGCATCGAGGTCGGCGTCGTGGCCCGCTTCGAGGCCCAGCGCGAGATGGCCTTGCGCTTCGGGGCCGACGCCGTCTTCTCGCACGAGCCGCGGCTCGAGCTGGTCCAGGAGCTGGCCGCCTGGTCGGGCGCGGTGCTGCACAATCCTCTCGACGGGCTCCCGGTCACCCATCCGGGACACATCGATGTCGTCTACGACTCCATCGCCAAGGCCGAGACGCTCGAGGTGGGTGTGCGCGTCCTGGCCGAGCGGGGCCGGCTGGTCTACACCGGAGTGGCCACGCCCGAGCGGTGGGAGTCCACCCCCATCTACTTCAAGGAGATCACCATCGCCGGGTCCAACGCCTTCGGCATGGAGGACTTCGAGGGCCGTCGCCTCCACGCCATCGCGCTCTACCTCGAGCTGGTGCGCGAGGGCCGGCTCGACATCACGCCCATGCTCACGCACCGCTTCGAGCTGCAGGAATGGTGGCCCGCCCTCAAGGCGCTGGCCCGTCAGGGCGACAGCGGGGCCCTCAAGGTGGCCTTCACTCCCAACGGGTGAGGCGCGTTACGCGCCCGTGCCGAGGGCGCTGAACTTCTCGTAACGCCCTTCGGCGGCGCGCGCCCAGGCCGGGTCCGGCTCGATCGTCCGCCCGACAGCTGACCAGCGCGTCGAATCGTCCAAGGACACCTCGAGCCCAGCGGCCAGGCGGGCGAAATACGCCGCGCCCAGAGCAGCACCCTCGGGCACGGCGACCGTGTCCACCGGCAGATTGGTGGCGTCGGCCACTGCGGCCATCCAGGCGGTCACCCGCGAGCCACCGCCACTGGCCACGATGCGCGTCGTCTTGACGCCAGCACGCTCGATCATGCGCCGCACCACGAATCCGCTCGCCTCGTAGGCGGCCCGCTCCATCGCTTCCGCGCCTGACCCGATGTCCAGCCCGTAGATGTTGGAGCGCAGCGTGTGGTCCTCGAAGGGTGTCCGCTCTCCGCGCACATAGGGCAACCAGACCGGCACCCGACCGGGTGTCCCGAGCCGAGGCTCGAGCTGCTCGCGTTGCGGTCCTGGGCGTGGCGTGTCCCGCAGCAGGTGCCGGGCCCAGTCGACGAAGAGGGCGCCGGCGTTGCTCGGACCCCCGACGAGGAACCGATCTGGCGTCGTGCTGGGGTAGCTGATCAGCCCGTCAATGGTCAGCCACTCGTCGCAGATCACCCAGCAGATCAGGGTGGCGCCGAAGATGACCAGGACATCGCCCTTGTGGATGGCGCCCGACACGATCTGGTCGCAGAAGGCGTCGATGGTCCCGCCCGTGATGACGACGTCACTGTCGGGCAGTGTGCCGGCGGCCTCGCCCATCGGGAAAACCATCGGCATCTGCTTCTCGGCGATGCCCATGGAGCCGAGGAGGTCGGTGTTCCAGCCCCTGTGCGTGTGGAGCAGACCGAGTGAGGCGGTGACGCCCGTGTCGATGGCGGGCAGTCCCGAAATGGCACTGGTCGCCACGGCCTGGCAGGGCCAGTAGCCCCGGGCATCGGGCACCTCGCTCGAGGCCCAGCGGAGGAAACCCTCGGCGTCGGGCATGGCACCCAGTGGCACAAGGGCGTCGTCGTCGGTGTCCTCCGCGGGCCGGCCCTCGCGATCCCCGTAGAGAAGACCGGGCAAGACGGGCACGCCCTTTTTGTTGACGGCGGTCATGGACGGGACCATGGAGGCCACCGCCACGCCGGCGAGGGAGTTCCCCTCCGCGGCCAACTGCGCGGTCACCTGCTCGAAGGCCTTGCGCGGACCGGCGCGCCAGGCCTTCTTGGCGTCGTGACGCAACACATCGGGCTCGGGCGCCACGATGCCGTGCGCCACCCTGCTGCGCGCCACAACCTGGCCTTTTTCGTCGACGGCCAGTGCCTTCACCGACGTGGTGCCCACGTCGACGCCGACCGTGACCTGCCCTCCGGAGGACTTCATGAATCTGACACGGGCGTCATGGTCCGGCCATTATGGACGAGGTCCGCCCCCGAAGGAGAGTTCACCCCACATGACAGGTTCCCGTCCGAAGGCTCTGGTCACCGCCGCTGTGAGCGGTCCGGGCCTCGACCTGCTGCACCAGCTTGCGGATCTCGTCCTCGATTCATGGCTTGACCAGCCCTCTCTCCGCATCTACAACGCCGCCCAGCTGGCCGAGCGGGCCGCCGCCGAGGGCGCCAACATCGTGATCGTGGAGAGCGACGTGTGCGGAGCCGATCTCTACGAGCAGCCCATTCTGGCCGTCTGCAGCTGCCGCGGTGATCCCACCAACGTCGACGTGGCGGCCGCGACCGCAGCCGGAGTGCCCGTGCTCCGCGCGCCCGGACGCAACGCCAACGCCGTGGCCGAGCTGGCCGTGGCGCTGCTCTTCGCCGCCACCAGGGGCGTGGTCCCCGCCGATCGCGATGTGCGGGAAGGCGAGATCTACCGCGACGGCAAAATCCCCTACCAGCGCTACCGCGCCTGGGAGCTGGCCGGCCAGACGGTAGGCCTGGTGGGTCTCGGCGCGGTCGGGCGAGCGCTGCGCTGGCGCCTGCGCGGCCTCGGCATGGACGTCCTCGCCTACGACCCCTACGCCGAGGACGCCACGAGCTCCTTCGACGAGCTGCTGGCCAAGTCCGACGTGATCTCGGTCCACGCGCCGGTGACGGCGGAGACGACGGGGATGATCAACGCCGACGCGTTCGCCAAAATGCGCGAGGGCGTCGTCTACCTGAACACGGCCCGGGCCAAGATCCACGACACCGACGCGCTGGTGGCCGCGCTGGCCTCGGGCAAGGTCCGCGCCGCGGGCCTCGACCACTTCGAGGGCGAGCACCTGGCCACGGACCATCCGTTGACGACCTTCCCGCAGGTCGTCCTGACGCCCCACATCGGTGGCGCCACCTACGACACCGAGTCCAACCACACCTCCATGATCGCCGAGGACCTGTGCCGGCTCATGGCCGGGGCGCGGCCGCTCCACATCGTCAACCCCGAGATACTCCCCTCCTGACATGGCGGCGCCCCAACCGACCATCATCGCCACCTCCATCGGGTTCCTGGCAGAAGGGCCCGATCCGTCCAACCTCCGGCCGGGACCTTCCTACCAACTGGCGGCCGAGCTGGCCCAGGCCGGCACGCACCCCCGCATCTGCATCATCGGCACCGCCGTGGGTGACGACTCCTCCCGGTTGTCGGCCTTTCACAATGCGTTCTCCAAGCTGGGCTTCATCAGCTCCCACCTGAGCCTCTTCCCGATGCCGAACGTCCCCGACATACGCGCCCACCTGCTGGCGCAGGACGTGATCTGGGTCGGCGGTGGCAGCACGGCCAACCTGCTCGCGCTGTGGCGGCTGCACGGGCTCGACGTCGTGCTGCGCGAGTGCTGGGAGACCGGCGTGGTGCTGAAGGGCGTCTCTGCCGGCTCCCTGTGCTGGCACGTGGGCGGCACGACCGACTCCTTCGGCCCCGACCTGGTCCCGGTCACCGACGCGCTGGGGTTCCTCCCCTACTCCAACAGCCCACACCACGACGCCGAAGAGCAGCGCCGCCCGCTCATCCACCGCCTCATCGCCGACGGCACCCTGCCCGACGGCTACGCCACCGAGAACGGCACCGGGCTCGTCTATTTCGGCACAGAGCTGGTGGACGCCTTCACCGAGGTCGAGGGCAAGCTGGCCTACTCGCTCACCCGGGAGGGAGCGGTGACCCGCGAGACGGCGCTCGAGACTCGGCTCCTCTGAGCGACCAGCCACGCCGGGCGGTCGCTACGACGCCAGCGACCCGGCCCAGTCCGACCCGGCGTGCACCGTGTCGGTATCGGCCCCTGAGCGCAGCACCCGGCCGGGGACGGCGCCGGTGAACTCGCCGTCGCGCACGATCTCGGTCCCGTTCACCAGCACGTGCCCGACACCGACCGCGTCGGCATAGAGGCGGCTGGCTCCTCCGGGCAAGTCGTCGCGGGTCCGCACGACGCCATGGCCGATGGTCGCCGGGTCGAGGACCACGACGTCGGCGAAGCCCCCTACCTGCAGGCGGCCACGGTCGCGCAGGCCGTAGAGCCGGGCGGGGACGTCAGTCAGCAACCGCACCGCCTCCTCCCAACTCAGCAGGCCGCGCGCCCGCACCCCGTCGCCCAGCAGGGAGGTGGAGTAGATGGCTCCGCACATGGTGTCGAGGTGCGCACCGGCGTCGGACCCACCCACGATCGCCCGCGGGTCCTGCCAGACCTCCGCCCGGAGAATCCAGTCCTCCTCGGACTCGGGGATGGGCGGCCGCAGCCCGGTGCGCAATCCGTCGGCCACCACCACGTCGAGGAGCGCGTCGAAGGGGGTCAGCCCGCGCTCACCCGCCACCTCCCCGACGCTGCGGCCCTCGATCCCCGCGTTTTCCGGGGCGAACGTCTCGTCGATGATCAGGCGCCCCCAGACGGCGAGGTGGCGCAGTATGCCCGCCTCGTCCGACTGGGCCCCGGCGTCGAGCCGGCGTCGGGTCTCGGGGTCCGACAGCGCCGCCATGCGCTCCGGTGCCGCGAGGGCGAAGACCTCACGCCACCCCGGGAGGCCGTCGAGGATGGCGCCGTGCTCGAAGCTGAGCCGCAGCTGCATGGTGTGCGGCAGGGTCAGCGCCACCACCGTCGCCCCACGTGCGGCAGCGGCGGTGCCCGCCGCCAGCTGGCTCCAGGCGCCCTCGGCGTTCATGGCCGAGACCCCCAGGACGTTCCAGTTCACCGGCCGATCGGCCAGGAGCGACATCTTGGCCAGGAAGTCGATGTCCTCTGCACTGAACCCGTTGAGACAGCCGGCGACGATGAGCTCGACGGTGGTTCCCTCGTGCTGCCGCACGGCCGCTGCCAGACGCTCCATCTCCTCGCGGGCCGCCGCCCGCGACGGGACAGGCTGGCCGTCACCGTCGTTGTGGGTGTGCACCTGGGAGGTCGAGAAGCCGAGCGCCCCCTCGGCGAGCGCCGCGTGCAGCGCCGCCTCCATGGTGTCGACGTCGCTCGCCGTGGCGGAGCCCCCGACGGCACGCTCACCCATGACCAGCCGTCGCAGCGTGGAATGGCCCACGAGGAACCCGGCGTTCACCGCGATGCGGCCGTCGAGCCGACCCAACCAGTCGCCGAACGAGCTCCAGTCCCACGGCACGCCGGCCCGCAGCGCGGCCAGTGGCATGCCCTCGACCCGCGCCATCATCCGCGAGATGTAGTCGACGTGCTCCGGCGCCATGGGCGCGAGCGAAAAGCCGCAGTTACCACCGAGCACGGTGGTCACGCCATGGAGGGGCGACGGGCTGGCATTGGCATCCCAGAAGAGCTGGGCGTCGTAGTGCGTGTGCAGGTCGACGAAGCCGGGGGTGACAAGCATGCCGGTGGCGTCAATGACGGTGTCGGCCCCGGCGCGCCCGCCATCGGGCCCGATGGCGGCGATCCGCTCACCCTCGATCACGACGTCGGCGCGGAGCGGCGGCGCGCCGGTGCCGTCCACCACTGTCCCGCCACGGATGGTCACCGTCATGCCAGCCCTCCTTGCTCACCGGGTCCCGGCCGGTACACCCGCACCCGTTGGCGGGCGAAGGCCTGCATCCCCTCGACCCCGAGCTCGACGCCGAATCCGGACTGCTTCCACCCACCCATGGGCGCGTACATGTCGATGGCCGACATGCCGTGGGCGTTGACGAACACGGTCCCGGCCGACAGCCGTGACGCAACGTCTGCCGCCAGCCCGTCGTCGTTGCTCCAGATGGACGCACAGAGGCCGAACGTGGTGTCGTTCGCCGCATCGACTGCCCGATCGATGTCGTCGTACGGGATCACCGGCAGAGCCGGGGCGAACTGCTCCTGGCGCACGATGCCCGCATCGTCGGGCGGCCCGACCGCGAGCGTCGGCGACACGAAGTAGCCCCCCGATTCCTCGTCCTCCACCCGCATCCGGGCCGGCCGCACCAGCACAGCTCCCGCCGCGGCTGCCTCGGAGAGCAGCGCCTCGACGCGGTCGCGCGCGGCCGCCGTGTGCACAGGACCCATGGTCACGCCGTCCGCCAGGCCATCGCCGACCAGCTCGGTCGCCAGGCGACCCGCCAGCGCGTCCACGGTCTCGTCCAGCCGATCGCGGTGCACGTAGAGGCGCTTGATCGCCATACAGACCTGGCCGCTCGTGACGAAGGCCGCCTCGACGATGCGATCCGCCAGCGCGGTGTCGCCGGCGATATCGGGAGCGAGGATGGCGGCGTCGTTGCCGCCGAGCTCCAGCACGACGGGTCGTGTGGTGGCTGCCGCCGCGGCCATGACCTCCTGACCGGTGCCGACCCCGCCGGTGAAGGAGACCATGTCCACGCCCGGGTGGCCGACGAGCGCCGCGCCCAGCGCAGCGGAAGGACCGTTGACGACGTTGAGCACGCCGGGCGGCAGCACCTCCGCCATTGCCGCTGCCGCCAGCAAGACGGTGCCCGGGCACGTGGGCGGGGCCTTGACCACCACGGTGTCGCCCGCCAACAGGGCGGGCAGCACCTTGTTGCCCATGACGGACACCGGCCAGTTGAAGGGCAGGACGACGGCGACGACCCCGTGCGGGACCCATTCGATGCGGGTCGCCCCGCCGCTCACGTCACGCGGCGCGAGCGCCTCGGCCACCAGCGGGGCGAAGGCTCCCGCCATGCCCCCCATGGTGGCGGTGTCGAAGATCGCCTCGAGGTAGGTCTTGCCGTGCTCCCGGGTGAGCAGCCGGGCCAGGTCGTGACGCTCGACGGCGCCGACGCCCGCCTCCGCGGCGGCGATGACCAGCGCGGCGCGTTCCTCAGGCGCAAGCGCCGCCCAGGCCCGCTGCGTCCGGCGGGCGGCGGCCACAGCCAGGTCGAGTTGGGCCGGCGAGGTGGAGGGCGCGTGGAGCACGACCTCGCTCGGTCGGGCGGGGTTCGTCACCGGATAGGTGCCGTCGTCGCCGGCGACGACATCGCCGTCGATCAGCAGGCCCACGCGGGTGCTGACGTCATCGACGTATGTGGTCATGCACACCCCCGGGGCCGGACAACCGTTGCTGACGATAGTGTCACCTTCTCGTGGGAACCGTCGATACAGGCCCCTCTAAAGGGCGGGCCACCCTCCTCCCCGACCCGGAGCCCAGGCCCATCCGGATGCCCGTGATCTCGGTCGACGACCACCTCATTGAGCCCCCGGACCTCTTTGCGCACCGCCTGCCCAACGCGTTCGCCGCGGCGGCCCCACGGATCGTCGAGCAGGAGGACGGGACGCAGAGCTGGGTCTTCGAGGGGAAGCACTATCCCAACGTCGGCCTCAACGCCGTCGTGGGGCGCCCCCGCGCCGAGTGGAGCATGGAGCCGGCCCGCTTCGACGAAATGCGCCCCGGCTGCTTCGACATCGACGCCCGCATTCTCGACATGGACCGCGCCGGCATCTGGGCCTCGCTGTGCTTTCCGTCGCTCGTGTCGGGATTCTGCGGTGCCGTCTACTCGGGGGCGGCCCACAAGGACCTCGGCCTCGCCTGCCTGCGCGCCTTCAACGACTGGCACCTGGAGGTGTGGGCGGGGACCCACCCCGACCGCATCATCCCGCTGCAGCTGCCCTGGTTGGCCGACGTGGAGATCGCGGCGGCCGAGGTGCGGGCCAACGCGGCGCGGGGATTCAAGGCGGTGAGCTTCCCGGAGTTCCCCGCCCAATTGCAGCTCCCCTCCATCTTCAGTGGCGCTTGGGACCCGTTCTTCGCCGCCTGCGAGGAGACGCAGACGGTCGTCTGCCTGCATACCGGCGCGTCGTCCTGGGCCCCCCTCCCCTCACCGGATCCGCCGTTCGAACTGTTGCCCACGGTGTTTCCGGTGAACGCCCTCTTGGCTGCCGGCGAATGGCTCTGGTCGGGTGTCCCGTTGCGGTTCCCGGACCTGCAGGTGGCGCTTTCCGAGGGCGGCATCGGCTGGGTTCCGATGCTGATGGACCGGGCCGACTACGTCCTGCGCCATTCGGCCTCGGGGACGGAGAGCACGGCCTGGCCTTCGGACCTGCTGCCGAGCGAGGTTCTCCGGCGCAACTTCTGGTTCTGCTCCATTGACGACCCGTCCGCCGTGGCCCAACGCCACATCATCGGCGTCGACCACATCATGGTGGAGAGCGACTACCCGCACGCCGACTCGTCGTGGCCCGACACGCAGGCCGTGCTCGCGACGACATGGGGTTCGCTTCCCGACGACGAGCTGCGGGCGGTGGCCGGCGGCAACGCCAGCCGCCTCTTCCGCCATCGGCTGCCGCTGGTCGACGACTGGCGCACCCCGACGACGTGAGCGGGCGCGGGGTCCTTCCGCTCCCACCCTGCGCCGGCCCCATCGTCGACGCCGTCAGCCACGTGGTGGAGCCGGAGGCGGCCTGGGGCGCCCTGCCCGACCGGTACCGGCCTCGCACCAGCACGGACCGCGCCGGCGCCGAGCGCCTCGTGGTCGGCGACGCCGAGTTGCTGGCGGTCCCACTGTCGAACGCCCAACCGGGTGCCGATCCGGTGGCCCGGCTGCGCGACATGGACAGCGAGAGCATCGACCAGGCCGTGCTGTATCCGACCATCGGACTGAACTTCTCTCTGCTGGCAGACCCGGCCGCCGCGGTGGCCCTGGCCGCCGCCTCGAACGACTGGCTCGCGGGGTACTGCGCCGCCGACCCGCGCCGGTTGTTCGGAGCGGCCATGCTCCCCCTGCAGGACCCGCCGGCCGCGGCGCGCGAGCTCCGGCGGGCTGTCGGCGAGCTCGGCCTGGCGGCTGGCTTCGTCCGGCTCGACTCCTGCCTGGGCCGCTCGCTCTCCGACCGCGCCTACGACGTCGTGTGGGAGGTGGCGAAGGAGCTCGCCGTGCCGATCGCCATCCACCAGGGCGGCTCGGACGTCCCGACCGTCGGCTCGGATCGCCCGTTCAACCCGCTCATCCGACATCCGGGGCTGCCCCTGCTCTTCCTGGAGTCGTCCGGCGGCTGGGCGCCCTTCTGCCGGGAACGGTTGGACGAGCAGGCAACGCCGCTCGGCGACTTCGGTCCCGATATGACGAGGCGCCCCTCGGAGTACTTCGCCGAGCAGTGCGCCATCAGCATCGGGGTTGACGAGCGAACACTGCCCGCCCTGGTGCCGTTCGTGGGCCAGAGCCGCATCGTCTGGGGCAGCGGCCACCCGCACCACGACGCCACCTTCCCCGACGCCCTGGCAGCCATCCGCTCCACCGTGGCCCCCTGCAGCACCGCCACACAGGTGCACGTGCTCGGGCTCAACGCGCGCCGGCTCTACGGGCTGCCGTCGCGGCACGACGGACTGCCCGGACTCCTCGACGACTACTTCACGGCGGTCACGGCGCAGGAGATCGACCTCGTGCGGGCGCTCTTCGCAGACGACGCCGTGTTCGAGAGCGGGGACATCCGGCTGCAGGGCCTCGATGCCATCTGCGGCTACTACCTGAACAAGACGTTCACCTACGAGGACTTCCGGCCCGCGCCGGGAACGACGACCTTCGAGGGGACGCGGATGGAGGTGGACATCGACGTGCACCTGGGCGGCGCCGACAACTCGGTGCACGACGTGTTCGAGACCGACGGCAGACGCATCACCGCGTTGCGGGTCAGCGGCTTCGAAGAGGCCCTGCGGAGCGCCGCGCTGAGCTGAAGGTGTTGTGGCGTCTCCACGCTGACGCCCAGAAGGCACGCACGACGTCCGCAGGACACTTCGTCGTGGGTCTGGGTCAATCGGCCGGACTGTTGTGGTAGGCGGCGACCCACCACTGCCCGTCGCGCTTGGCCAGGACCCACGTGGCCCGCACGCGACCCTCGGCGGCAGGCTCGGTTTGCCCCGCCATGAGGATGCCGCCTTCGCTGATCACCACGGCCACATCCTCACCGAGATACCGGACGCTCTGTGGAGCATCGACCACCGTCGACCCCTTGAGAGGTCCCGCGAAGAGTGTTGCCATGGACGTCCGGATATCGTCATTGTTCTTCTTGTGGACTCCGGGTTGGACCACCGTGGCGTCATCGAGATACAGCGCGGCGAACAGGTTGGCGTCGTTGACGGCCCAGGCGTCGTAAATCGCCTTGATCACGTCGAGGACTGCCTGGTCATCGTCGATGATCGTGGTGGCTCGGTTGGTGTTGCTCATCGTGTCTCCTCGTTTCTTTCCGGCGTGAGTCCTCGTGAACTCATGGCGACGGTCGCCGCCCTACCGTCACGACGATCGGGCGCCGCTCGAAAAGACATCCCAGCGAACCCTGTCCCCAGAATTGTTCTGCAGGGTCCCGGCTCTCGCACTGACGCCGTTGTCGCGTCTGGTGTCGGTCAGACCGGCAAAGGCTGCGGGCCGCGCAGGAGCCGGCCGGGCCGCTCTCCCGTCGCCTCGTCCTGCTCCCGCACCACCACGCCCGACTTGATGGTCGCCGCATAGCCCCGGGCGCGTTGCACGAGGCGCTTGCCCGACGCCGGGAGGTCGTAGACCATTTCGGGTGACTCGAGCGCCAGCGCTCCGTGGTCGATGATGTTGACGTCCGCCAGGTGTCCCGGCGCGAGCAGGCCCCGGTCGCGGAAGCCGTAGAGCTCGGCCGTGCGACGGGTCTGGAGGTGCACGACGGTCTCGACCGGCAGCCCCTCGCCCCGGCTGCGGTCACGGGCCCAGTGGGCCAGCATGAAGGTCGGCAGGCTGGCGTCGCACAGCACGCCACAGTGGGCGCCGCCGTCGCCCAGCCCGAGGACCGTGGCCGGGTGCACGAGCATCTCGCGCACGGCGTCGAGATTGCACGCGGCGTAGTCGAGCAGCGGCAGGTAGAGGAGCTCCTTCCCGTCGCGCTCGAGCATGAGGTCGTAGAGGACCTCGTCGGTCGTCCGCCCCTGCGCGGCAGCCAGTGCCGTGACGCTGCGTTCGGGCGGCGGCTCGTAGTCGGGCGGATCACCCAGCGGGAACAACTTGTGCAGGTTGCCGCGCAGGACCTGGACGAAACCGCCCGGGCGCGCCTCCTCCGCCAGCATGGCGGCGCGTACCGCGGGACTGCGCAAGCGGGCCACGCGCTCGGAGAGCGGGAGGTGCGCGATCTCCTGGTAGGTGCGGTGATGGGCGAAGGGATGCGTGGCCGACTGGAAACCGACCATGAGCGAGGTCGGCTTGCCGGCGACCTGCGGCACCAGCCAGGCCCCGCGCCGGTTGGCGGCCACGCCCCGGTCGATCCATTCTCGCCACAAGTCCGGTGCAAAGTCGGCCTGCAGCACCTGGTAGGTGACCGGCACGCCGGCCCGGATGGAGATCTCCGACATCCAGGCGAACTCGTGGTCGAGATCACGCATGTCGCTGGCCAGCGAGAAGACCCGGTGGCCCGCCTTGCCCAGCGCTTCGCCGATGGCGATGAGCTCGTCGGCCGCGGCGGTGGTCCCCGCCGCCAGCTCGCCGTCCTTGGCCCGGTGCAGGATCGTGCGTGTCGTCGATGCACCGATGGCGCCGGCCTGGACGGCCTCGCGCACCAACGCCGCCATCTCCGCGATCTCCTCGCCGTTGGCCACGTCGTTGGCCCGGCCTTCACCCATGACGTAGGCGCGCAGCGCACCGTGCGGGACGAGGGACGCCACGTCGAGCACACGGTCCGTGCGCTCCAGCTCGTCCAGGTACTCGCCGAAGGTCTCCCAGTTCCAATTCATGCCCTCGGCCAGCGCTGCACCCGGGATGTCCTCCACGCCCTCCATCAACTGGATCAACCAGGCGCGGTCGGACGCACGGGCCGGCGCAAACCCGACGCCGCAGTTGCCCATGACGACGGTGGTCACCCCGTGCCAGCCCGAGGGTGAGACCTCGGGATCCCAGGTGGCCTGGCCGTCGTAGTGGGTGTGTATGTCGACCCAGCCCGGCGTGACGAGAAGGCCCTCGGCATCGACGACGCGTCGGGCCGGTCCCTCGACCTCGCCCACGGCCGTGACGATGCTGCCGTCAATGGCGACGTCGCCGGTCCGGGTCGGCTGTCCCGATCCGTCGGCGATGGTCCCGCCGCGGATGATCAGGTCGTGCATGCGAGCTCCTCCCCTGGACGCCCGGAAGCGCCGGCTACACCCAGCTTCGCAGCTTTTCGACCATGGCGACGGGGTCCGCCCCTACCGGCGTCACGTTGAGATGCGTGACCCCGACCTCGGCCAGGGCGGCCACGCGCTCCTTGATGTAGGACTCCGGGCCGCAGAGTGACGTCGCCTCGAGGAGCTCGGCCGGCACCAGCGCCGCCGCCTCCTTCTTCTGCCCCGAGAGGTAGAGGTCCTGGATCTCGGCTGCCTCCTTCTCGTAGCCGTAGCGGCAGGCGAGCGCGTTGTAGAAGTTCTTCCCTTTGGCGCCCATGCCACCGATGTACAGCGCAGCGGCACCCCGGCCCAGGTCCCGGATGGGCGCCACCTCGGACTCCTCGCCGATGGCCAGGATGCCGCCGGCGGCGATCTGCAGCGTGTCGAGCGACGCGTCGCGCTTGGCCGTCCCCGCCTCGAGGGAGGGGCCGAAGACCTCCTTGGCCTTCTCCGGCACGAAGAAGATGGGCAGCCACCCGTCGGCCACCTCCGCCGTCATGGCGACGTTCTTCTCACCCAGCGCGGCGACCCAGATCGGGATGCGGGGCCGCACGGGGTGGTTGATCAGCTTGAGGGCCTTGCCCAGCCCCGTGCCCTCACCGGCCGGCAGGGGGATGTGGTACGACGCGCCGTCGTGGGTCAGCGGCGCCTCGCGGGCCCACACGTCGCGGCAGATCTCGATGATCTCGCGGGTGCGGCCGAGCGGTCGGTCGTAGCGAACCCCGTGGAAGCCCTCGATCACCTGGGGTCCCGAGGCGCCGAGACCGAGGATGCAGCGCCCACCCGACACGGCGTCGACCCCGGCGGCGGTCATGGCGATCAGCGTGGGGGTGCGGCTGTAGATGGGCAGGATGGCCGAGCCGATCTCGAGCCGCTCGGTCTTGGCGGCCAGGAACCCCATGAAGCTCGGCGCGTCGAAGCTGTAGGCCTCGGCCACCCAGACGACATCGAGCCCGACCTTCTCGAGCTCCACCGCCTGCCTGGCCGATTCGGCGAACCCGCCGGCGTAGTTCAACGTCATGGACAGCTTCACGCAGTCCTCCTCTTCCTCGGTCTGGGTGGGGGGCGTCTTGCCCGGTGCCGTTCGTCTCGGTCGCGCCATCCTGCCCCAGCAAAAGAGTGTACTCAACTCTCGCATCGGCGCCCCTTTAGCATCGCAGCCATGGCAGACCGGATCGAGCTCGTCCTCTTCGATCTGGGCGGTGTCCTGATTCAGCCCGGCGGGGTGGCCTCCATGCGCGCCTTGTCCGGCATCGAGACCGACGAGGCGCTGTGGAGCCGGTGGCTCTCCTGCCGGTGGGTGCAACGCTTCGAGGCCGGACGCTGCACGCCCGAGGAGTTCGCGGCCGGGGTGGTCGCCGACTGGGAGCTCACGCTGGAGCCGGCCGCATTCCTCGAGGCCTTCGGGGGCTGGCCCGAAGCCCCCTTCGAGGGCGCATTGGAACTCGTGGAGGCGGTCCAGGCGAAGGTCCCCGCAGGGTTCCTCTCGAACATGAACTCCTTCCAATGGGCGGCCAACTACGAGGGGATCCCGCTGACCGATGCCTTCGCCTTCCGCTTCCTCTCCTTCGAGCTCGGCTTGGTCAAGCCCGACGCCGCCGTCTTCGAGGCCGTGGCGGCCCGGATCCCCGTTCCCCGTCACCGGGTCTTCTTCCTGGACGACAACGCCGTCAACGTGGACGCCGCCGCGGCGACCGGCTTCGCCGCCCGTCACGTGCGCGGGGTGCAGGCGGCCCGGGAGGCACTCGTCGAGACCGGGGTGCTCATGGCGTGAGGATCGCCGGCCCGCCGCAGCACGGGTTGGGGCGGCCCGCCGCGCCTGTGCCAACATGCCGCCCATGGTTGCCAACGGCCCCCTGTTGCGCCTTCTGCCGCGCCTCACCGACGACGTCGCCTTCTTCTGGACCTCCGGCGAGGACGGCGTGCTGCGCTTCCTGCGCTGCAACGACTGCGGGTTCTACATCCACCCGCCGGGCCCGGTGTGTCCCCGCTGCCTCTCGCGCAACGTGGAGCCCCAGGCGGTCAGTGGGCGGGGTCACGTCGAGACGTTCACCGTCAACTACCAGCAGTGGATTCCCGGCAGCGATCCCTACGTCATCGCCTGGGTGTCAATCGACGAGCAGCCCGACGTCCGGCTGACGACCAACCTGGTCGGCGTCGAACCCGACGACGTGTGGATCGGCATGCCCGTGCGCGTGCTCTTCGAGCACGCGCAAGACGTCTGGCTCCCGCTCTTCACGCCGGCGGAGGAGGCGTCGTGAGCCCCCGGCCGGTCGAGGAGCCGCTCGAACGGCGCGCCATCATCTCGGGCATCGGGCAATCAGACGTGGGGCGACGACTGGGGCGCCCCGAACTCGAGCTCACGGTGGACGCGGCACTGGCCGCCATTGCCGACGCCGGGTTGACCCGCGACGACATCGACGGGATCTCGACCTATCCCGGCATGGGAGCCGGGACGCCGGGCTTCGGTGGCCCGCCGACGCCCGAGGTCCAGGACGCGCTCGGCCTGTCGCTGAATTGGCACGACGGCGGCGGCGAAGGACCGGCGCAGATGCGTGCCGTGATGGCGGCCGCTCTGGCGGTCGCAGCCGGTCTGGCCAAGCACGTGCTCGTCTACCGCACGGTCACCGAAGGCTCCGCCCAGGGGACCGGCGGCCGGCAACCAATGGGCGGAACCGGCGGCGGGGGCCCGGTCCCACGCTTCGGAAGCTTCATGCAGTGGTCGCTCCCCTACGGCGCCGTGTCGGCCGCCAACTGGATCGCCATGGTGGGCCAGCGACGCGTGCACGAGTTCGGGCTGACGCGCGAGCAACTCGGCCAGATCGCCATCAACGGGCGCCGCAATGCCGCGCTCAACCCCAAGGCTGTCTACACGGACCCGATGTCGATGGAGGACTACTTGGCCGCGCGCATCATCACGACGCCGCTCTGCCTGTTCGACTGCGACGCGCCGTGCGACGGTTCGACCGCGGTCATCGTGTCGCACCGCGACGTCGCCGACGACCTCGACCATCCCGCCGTCCAGATCAACGCGTTGGGCACCGCGTTGCGTGGCCGACCCAGCTGGGACCAGTTCGACGACATGACGACGATGGCGGCGCGTGACGCCGCGGCCTCCATGTGGGAGCGCACCGATCTGAAGCCGACCGACGTGGACACCGCGCAGCTCTACGACGGCTTCAGCGTCCTCACCATCGTCTGGCTCGAGGCCATGGGATTCTGTGGCCGGGGCGAGAGCGGGCCCTTCATTGAGGGCGGCGCCAACATCGCCCGCGACGGCCTCCTGCCGCTCAACACGGCGGGAGGCCAGCTGTCGGGCGGCCGCCTGCACGGCTTCTCCCTCATTCACGAGGCGTGCGTGCAGCTTCGCGGCGAGGGCGGGCCGCGCCAGGTCGTCCGTCCGGGCGGCCGGAGCCCCGAGGTGGCCGCGGTGGCCAACGGTGGCGGGCCGATCGCCGGCACGATGTTGCTCACCCGGGGCATCCGCTGACCTCAGAGCCCTGACCTGGGCTCCTCTGAAAACTCCCAACCTTTACAGAAGGTGGAGATTGAGAGTTTGCCTCTCGCTGTAGCAGTCAACCTGAGGTTGAGAGTGAGGGTCTCAGTCTCCTGAAGGAGTCCCGGGAGTGGTCCCCGCCAGGTGGTGGGCGGCCCGTGCAGCCAGGGCGACCAAGGTGAGCGTCGGCCCGTAGCCGCTCGAGGTGACGAAGACCGAGGAGTCGGCGACCACGACGTTGTCGAGCGCATGCACCCTGCCCCAGCGGTCCACCACCGAGGTCTCGGGGTTGTCCCCCATGCGCACCGTCCCCATGACGTGGCGGCTCTCGGGGATCGGCGTGGTCCCCAACCCGTGGTACGAGACGCCCGGTGAGGACGTGTGGATCACCCAGTCGGCGCCCATCTCCTCCAGGACGGTTTGGAGGATCTTGCCGTGATACTTCGACGCCGCCAGCTCGTGGTGGCCGGGGTTGTACGTCACCCGGGCGACCGGGAAGCCGCGGGCATCACGGATGGACGGACTCAGGTCGACCGTGTTGGTGGCGTAGGGCAGGTCCTCGCCCTGCATGATGAAGGCCCACATGCGCTCGCGCAGGTTCGCCTCGCGCATGACGCGGGCGTGTTCGCGGCCCCAAGGCGAGTGCAGGGCCTCCATGATCGGATGGCCTCCCCCGCTGTGCTCCACCAGTCCGCCGCGGAACCACGGAAGACCGGCTCCGACCGCCGCCTGGCGCGTGCGGTCGTCCTGGACCATGGCGTCGTCGTGCACGTGGGTGACGGAACGGCCCTTCTGGGGATGCAGCCGCATGGTCGGGAAGTGCCCCACGACAATGGTCTGGAAGTGCACCATGAGGTACTTCCCGAGTGCCGGGTGGTCGAGGCCGGACAGCAGAAGGAGGCGTGGCGTCTCGATGGCGCCCCCCGCCACCACGACCAGCTCGGCCTTGCGGACGTGGGTGTCGCCGTTCCGATCGACGAACTCGACGCCGGTCGCCCGCCTGCCGTCGGTGACGATGCGGCTCACGTAGGTCTCGGCCATCAGCTCCGCCCGCCCCGTGGCCATCGTCTTCGTCAGCAGCGCCACGGGGTCGCCCTTGGCGTGGATGGGGCAGCCGAAGAAGGCACAAAAGCCGCAGTTGTTACAGGCCGGGCGACCGTCGTAGGCGATGCTGTTGGCCGCCGTCGGCGCCTCGTAGGGGTGCAGGCCCACCTTCTCGGCAGCCGCCGACGACAACACCGCCCCGTACATCGGCGCCCCCGGCGGCATGGGATACGGCCCTGACCGCCAGGCCGCAAAGGGGTTGGCGCCCGCCCGGCCCGACACGCCGATCGCCCGCTCGACCTCCGCGTAGTACGGCTCGAGCTCGTCGTAGTCGAGGGGCCAGTCGCCGACCGCAGCGCCCTCCTGCGGACCGTAGGCGGAGAAGAGGCCGAAGTCCTCCTCCCGAAAGCGGGGCACCTTGCCGTCGGCGTGGGTCCCCCCACCGCCCACTGTCGTGGGGATGGAGTTCACCTCGCCGACGTGGGTGTGCTCGCCCTCGTCGGCCGACCGGCGGAAGGCGCGTGGCTCGACGAGCGGGTCGGGCCCGAGGAAGTAGCGCGAGACGAACTTTATCTCGTCGTTGGAGTAGTCGCCGGCGGGCCGCGTCAAGTCGTCTGGATCGAGCAGATGGTTGCGGCCCTTCTCCATAATGACGACCGACCAGCCGGCGCGGGTCAGCACCTCGGCCGCCGTGGAGCCCCCGGGGCCCGAGCCGATGATGATGGCTTCGGGGCTCATGGCTGCGAGACTTCGGCGTCGGTGTAGCCGCGCGGCTGCACGTCGCCCTCGAAGTCGATGTACTCCCATCCGACGGTGTCGCGATTGCCCCCGTACTCGGGCGCCCCGTACATGCCTTCGCAGCAGTGGCCCCACAGGAGCTCGCAGAAGGCCTCGTCGTCGCGCAGCCGGCGCCGTTGTTCGTGGCCGTCCGCCTCGGTGAAGTCGGAACCCAGGGCGGCCAATCCCTCCCGGTAGCGCTCCTGGAGGCCGACGACCGGCCCGTTGAACTCGCGCTCGGGGCGCCCCTGGGAGCCCTCGATGCGCATGCGCCAGGCCAGCTCGTCCAGAGGGGGCAGCGGAACGAAGGTGGCGAAACCGTGCACGCCGCCATGGCGCCCCGAGCTCGGGCCGCCGGCCCAGATGCGGGGCGGGTCGAACACGAAGGCGCCGAGGAAGCCATCGATATAGTCGGCCACGCCGGCCTCCTCCGCTCCGGGCGTGCCCTCCCCCGAGGGCAGCATTTGGGCGCAGGCGGCCCGCAGGGTGGCGTACTCCTGGTCACTGAGCCAGACGGGCATCGGGCAAACGTAGCGTGGGTCGGCCCCCGTTCGCTGACGCTGATGTCAGGTTCGTTTCGTGGTCCGTCCGTCCCGCCGCCCCACTGCGGGAACCAGGTCAGGGCTTGAAGGCGCAGCCGTCCCAGTAGGAGACCAGGCGGCGGCGGAGCGACCCCCGCAGCTCAATGGCCAGGACGTGGGGGCCCGCCTCGGGATCGCCGCAGTAGCGGACCGTCAGGTCGCCGGCGGGCACGTCGACGAACGGACCCGGGTCGACGGGAGCCTCCGTCGTGGTGTCCAGGAGGGTCAGCGGGCCGGCACAGCAGCGGTGCGAATGGGACCGCACGTAGACGATGCCACCACGCCCGCTGGCGAAATTCCTGGCTGCGGGCGAGACGACGACGTCCATCGGCGCCAGCGTACGGTGGCGGGCGGACCTGCGCCGCCCGGACTCAGGCCGCTTCCGGTCCGCCCGGGGGCCCGTCGAGGTCAGGCTCCAGATCGACGTCGTTCTCGTCGGTTGGACGCGGCACCGCGCCGACGCGGTGGGCGAACCACAGCAGCGCGCGCTCGCTCTCGTCGAGGACCTCGGTGACGAGATTGCCCGTCTCGCTGGCCCCGAGCTCGATCAGGCGGGTCCAGTTGGTCAAGACCCGGAACCCCGGGCCCCGGTAGTGGCGTCCGGCCACCCGCAGGGGGACGACGGGTATGCGCAGCGCCCAGGCCACCAGGCCACCGGCGATCTCGGGGAGGGCGGCCCGGTGCCGCAGGATGTCCGAGTAGTGCCCCGTGACCACGTCGGCCATGTTCTCCAGGGCGGCCGAACCCGGCTCGAAGTAGCGCGAGTGCGCCACCACCGGCGGATGATCCGGCGCGTTCGTGCTCATGCGGGTCCCGCCGAACCGCGGCGAGGCCGGGGCCGTGCCGAAGATGCCGAGCTCGGCGACGACGTCGCCCGGCGCCTGCTCGGCGAAGAAGTGCGCTTGCTCGAGGTGGAGCTGGCGCAGCTCGTCCACTGTCATGCCCGGGCTGCCCGCCACCACGACGTCCGTCACCTCGAGGCCGGCGTCGGCCAAGGCGGCCCCGGTCACGATGGAGCCGAAGCTGTGGGCGATCACGGTCAGCGACTGCTCGGGCGCCAGGGCCAGCGAGCCGACGAATTCGGTCAGGTCGTGCGCCGCCGTCGCCAGTTCCTCGCCACATTCGATCGACCCCGTTGCCGCGGCCAGCACGTCGGCCGGGTTGTCGTAGCCCTTCCACAGGACGACGGCCGTCGCGGTGCTGGCCTCATAGAGGTTGCGCGCGTCAGGGATCCAGTCCTCGCAGAGGTTCGACCCGTCACCGACGCCGGGAACGAACACGGCGACGTGCTCGGCCGCCTCGAGATCGCCGAAGAGGAGCGCGTAGTGCTGCAGCTGCGGGCGGTACACGAGTATGTCGGCCCCGGACGACAGGATCGTCTCGAGAAGCGTGACCCGATCCTCGTCGTCCTCTTCGGTCGCGGCGGCGAGATCCATTTCCGCCGCGGCCAGGTTGTTGGCCGCCCGACGGGCCAACAACTCGTTTCCGCGCATGGGACAGGTTAGGCCGCACCCGCGCCCGTTTCGGGCATGTCGCGCTCCCGGTGCGGTGCGGCGCCGACGCGCGCGCGTCAGCGCGGCAGACCCAGGATCCGCCCGGCGATGATGTCCCGCTGCACCTGTGACGTCCCCCCGGCGATGCTGGCCGCCTTGCTCCACAGCCACTGCCGCGCCCACGGGCCGGCCTCGGCCGACGTGGCGTCGCGCCCGGTCACGAGCAGCGCGGCGTCCGACAACCGCTGCGTCATGGTCGTCCATGTGAGCTTCACCCAGCTCGACTCGGGACCCGGCTCCTCGCCCCGGGCCAATCGGGTGAGGGTGCGCAGGTTGTGCAGGCGGAGCACGTTGAGATCGATGTACGCCTGCGCCAGCGCGTCGGCCACCAGCGGATCGTCCAACGAGCCGTTGCGGCGCGCCTCCTCGTACAGCCGCGCCAGGTAGGCCTCGTGGACGAGCTGTTCCTTGAACGGGAAGTTGGTGCCGCGCTCGTGCGCCAGCGTCGAGCCGGCCACCGTCCATCCCTGCCCCTCGATCCCCACCACGTGCTCCGCCGGCACGAACACGTCAGTGAGGAAGACCTCGTTGAATTCGGTGTCGCCGGTCATCTGCACGAGTGGGCGCACGTCGACCCCGGGGTCGGACATGTCGACGATCAACGCGGTGATCCCTTGCTGGGGACGGGGCGCGTCCGCATCGGTGCGCGCCAGGCACAAGCCCCACGAGGCGAACTGGGCGTAGGACGTCCACACCTTGCGGCCGGTCACCTCGAAGCCCCCCTCGACCGGCGTGGCCCGCGTCGACAGGGACGCCAGGTCGCTCCCCGCGTCGGGCTCGCTGAAGAGCTGGCACCAGATCTCCGCGGCCGAGAGGATGGCCGGCAAGTAGCGCAGGCGCTGGTCCTCGGTGCCGTGCGCCAAGAGCGTCGGGCCCACCAGGTTGATGCCCACGCGGTTCACCGGCTGGGGTGCCTGGGCCCGGGCGTACTCGCTCTGGTACAGCGCCACCTGCACCGGTGTGGCGCTGCGCCCGCCGTAGGCGCTGGGCCAGTGCACGCCGACCCAGCGGTCGGCGGCCAGCGTGGCCTGCCACTCCCGACCCCAGGCCACCTCGTCGGCCAGGTCCACGAAGGCCGGCGGGTGACGCAGGTGCTCGCCCAGCCAGGCCCGGAAGGAGGCGGCGAACTCCCCGTCCTCCTGCCTCAGCGCGAGATCCACGCCGGCTCCGTCCACCACGCTGACATCGGCGTCACGTTACCGGGACCCGGGTATGGTGCCCTGCCGTGACGGCCCGCCTCCGACCGACCTGGGTGCCGGAACAGGCCCGCCGCTACCGCCGGCCCGGCGGGCCCTGGGACGTGCCCACGCTGGACGCCCTGCTGGGCACGCATGGCGGAGAGGTCGTCGACGGCGCGACCCGGCTGTCGGCCGGCCAGGCCGATGCGCTCGTGGCGACGGTGGCCGGCGGGCTGCGGCAGCGGGGCGTCCGCCGCGGCGAGGCTGTGGCCTGGCAGGTCCCCAACAGCCTGGCGGCGACCGTCCTGACGCGGGCCTGCTGGCGCATCGGCGCCGTGGCCGCCCCGGTCCTGCATTCCTTCGGCGCGGCGGACGTCGAGGCGGCGCTCGGACAGATCGACCCCGCCCTCGTCCTGGAACTCGGCACCGAGGCCTTCTCCGACCCCGCCGCGCTGGCCGACGCCGTGGGAGGCGAGCCGGTGCCGGCCGGGACCTTTCCGAGCCGGCCCTCCGACGTCGCGCTGGTCCTCTTCACGTCGGGCTCGACCGGGGTCCCCAAGGCCGTCCTGCACACGCAGCGCGGCCTGAGCTGGAAGGCCTCGCTGATGGCCCGGGTCCACGGGCTGGGCCCGGCCGACGCCGTGCTGATGCCGGCGCCGATGGCCCACATCTCGGGGCTGCTCAACGGGGTCCTCGTGCCGGGCGCTGCCGGCCTGCGCTCGGTGCTGGTCCGCCGCTTCGACCCCGAACAGGCGCTGGCGCTGGTCGAACGGGAGTGCATCTCGTTCCTGGCGGGCCCGCCCACTTTCTTCATCGCCATGGCGCGCGCCCTGGCCGAGCGGCCCGGCACCGACGTGTCCTCGGTCCGGCTGGTGTCGAGCGGCGGCGCCTCGGTGACGCCCGCCTTCGTGGAGGACACGGCGCGCACGTTCGACTGCCGCGTGAAGCGCACCTATGGCTCGACCGAGGCGCCGACGGTGACCACGAGCACCGATGACGATCCGTTCGAGAAGGCCCGCGACACCGACGGGCGGGCCGTCGGCGCGGTCGAGCTCCGCATTGCGGACCCCGAGACCGGCGCGCGCTGCGGCACGGGAGCGCCGGGTGAGCTGTGGGTGCGCGGGCCCGAGATGTTCGCCGGCTACGCCGACGCGGCACAGACCGGCACGGTCATTGCGCACGGCGGCTGGTTCCGCACGGGCGACCTGGCGACCATCGACCGCGACGGCTGGGTGCGCATCGTCGGGCGGCTCAAGGACGTGATCATCCGCGGCGGCGAGAACATCTCGGCCTCCGAGGTGGAGGCGGCGCTGGAAGCGCATCCGGACGTTCACCACGCGGTCGCGGTCGGCTATCCGGACCCGCTGATGGGTGAGCGGGTCGCCGCCTTCGTGGAGTCGGCCGCTCCGTTCGACCTCGAGGAGTGCCGGCGCTGGTTCGCCGGACGGGGCATGGCCACCTTCAAGACGCCGGAGAAGGTCGAGCGGCTGGACCACCTGCCGTTGCTCGGCTCGGGCAAGCCCGACCGTGCCGCTCTGCAACGACGGGCCGCCGACAGCGACAGGTGACCCGGACCGGGCCGTTGCCCGAAGTCCCGGATGAAGCACCGCGCCGGCGGCGCATCAGCGAAGCACAGCGCCAGAGGCGCACTAGTTTTGACCCGTGCCCCGCCGCAACCTGATTCCCCTGCTGCTGCTCGCCGTCCTCACTGTGGGCGCGTTGGGGT